>Ga0209535_1000020_pt1 | contig 95718 bp, 118 predicted proteins | sample LinPmetageLP28_FD_184041 | JGI IMG/M metagenome (GOLD analysis project Ga0209535, IMG submission 184041) | Marine viral communities from the Pacific Ocean - LP-28 (SPAdes) (version 2) | ecosystem: Environmental > Aquatic > Marine > Oceanic | place: Pacific Ocean | collected 2009-08-22 | reverse complement strand
CAATTGACCCCGTACCAATTAAATTATCTGTTTGTCTATATGTAACTGTAGGTTTGTTAACTTTAACTTCTTCAGCCTTATCGGACATACCATCTTTACCAACCCCAGTTGCTTTCAGAATACTTTTCCAACTCATTTTATTCACCTATTATTTGGTTCAGGAAACTTACGCATTAATGCCTGAAACACTTCTTTTTTTCCACCATTCAGATTCCATCTTATCATAGTAGTTTCATTATTTTTCGGTTTTACTACTGCATTAGGTGTATTATCCATAGTTCCCTCTATCTTATTATCTCTTATCATTTGATTTCCATGTTGACGCATTGCGTCTTCTGCTGAAATTAACTCCTCTCCATTAGGCCAACTTTTAGGATTACTATTTATCCATTCGTTAAATAACTGTTTAATCATTTCGGGTCGGGCTTGTTGTCTCTGTCTCTCAACTGCCATTATAGCATCATTTTTTACTTGTTGTTTTCTATTCTCTACTCTTTGTGGAGCAACCTTATCTGCAAATCTAGAAAGAACATTTTTCTCTATATGATTAAACCAATCTATATGTGGTTCATTCTTTAATACAGATTCCCAACTCATTGCAACTTCTCCTGCATTTTGGATTTAATATCTAACCAAACTTGAGGATGATTTTGTGCTAACACTTCTTGAACAACTTGCATCTGTGCAACTATAATTGTATCTTGTCTCTTATGCACTAATTTACCTTTAAACTCCATCAAGTATTTTAAACTCTCTCTAATCTCTTTTGCTAGTTTAGTTAATGAATCTACATACTTAGGATTTAAATCAGTCTCTAAAAACAACTCATCTATTTTACCTTCTAATCTTCCAATGTTATTACTAAGCGTATCTATTTCATTTACTTCTTTAACTGCAATCATATTGGCCGCAGATTGTTGAACGATAGGTTGTAAGTGTTTAGTTAAATGTCTCATAACTTGTGCTTCGCTACATTCCATTGCATGTGCAACTTGTGCTGGAGTAACTTCTGCTTCATATAATTGCATTTCAATTTCGGCTCTTTCAGAACTAATACATATAGCACATCGAGGATTAGAAGAATTCACAAAACCTTCCATATGATTTCTCTGATGTTTAGAACTTGTTCCACTAGGCCAATTCATTTGCTCATCTAACTCATCAGTAGTGATAATTAGATTTTCTAATTCACTCTCAAACTGTTCTCTATTTTCTATATTACATAGAGGACAGCGTTTTCTTGTTACCATATTGAAAACCTAACCTAATGCGTTTATTTCCTCTTCATCTTCAGGGTCAATATAGTGAACAACTTGTTCTTCTTCACTCTCGGCTGGAGGAATAACAGGTTCTTCCGGTGGTTCTTCTTCATCCTTTTCTACTAGAGGCATTTCTTCTTTTTTAATTATATCAAACCACTTCATTTTACATTACCTCATAACACACTGGACACAATATAGTACTTGCACTATTCGCTTTTTTATATTTTACTTTACACATCTTTCTTAACTCCTTTTTTCTTAGGTGGTTCTTTTCCTGCTTTTTTTGCTTGTCTATCCTTTACTGCTTGTCTTGCTTCAACCTTTTTCTTTCTTCTATTTACAGCAACCCTTTGAGCATAGGTTCTTTCTCTTAAGAATTTAACATAATCTTTATTTAACATAGCCATATTATAACATTGAGTTGGAGTAACATCAAGATAAACAGTATCTATATCTATTGGTAGTTTAATATATTGTTGAATAATTTGTAAATCTTTATTATCTTCTAAGGTAATAGCCACAGTCTTGAATGCTTCTGATGCTTCTTTCCTATCTAAGTTACCATCTGTTTTTAAGAAAGCACTAGTTTTAGGATTTGCTAACCAACTATCAACTTCCTTTTTTACATTAGCAACATTATTATACAATTCTTCTGCTATTTTCTTCCCTGTAATTGGTATAGGATAAGCAGGGTCTACATCCCATTCCATGTCTTCTATAGTTTTATATGCTCTTTCACAAACTTGTAATAATCCTATATGAGCAAAGGGTCTATAATCTTCATTTTCTGCAAATAATACTTGCCAAGCAGGGGGTCTTGCTAAGCCTTTACTCTCATTAAACCATCCCGAATTTATCATTGGAACATTTTCTCTTTTTCCTGTATCCTTATCTTTTTTTCCTTTACGCCATCTAGCATAGTTTCTCGTTCTATAATGACCGTATATTTTCTTTTTTCCTCTTTCTAAAATAGAACCATTTGCACTTAATTCAGTGGGGTCGGTGAATACAATATTTGCAGGATTTGTATCTACATCAGGTTGCTTATGAATTTTTAATTCATCAATAACCCTCTTTAAAAATGGTAATTGTTCATCTGTTAAGTCAGTGCTATTAGCCGAAATTTTTTCTAATTCTTGAATAACTTTAACTCCACCTCTACCTTTAGATTTAGGGCTTTCTCCTCCATTCCATTTTATTCTTCTTATTACACCGGATTTCTGAGTAACTTGATATAAGTTATAAGTACCTGAGTCAGTTATATCCGAATCTGCACTTCCTCTCATACCTATATTTTCACCAGTACATTCAGCAGATTCAGCCATTGCTTTCCAAGAATTATATTCTTGAGTAAAGGGAACAGCATCAGCCGAAGCGATTAATTTTGCTCCGCCTCTTAGTCGAATGCTCATCTTCTTCTTTCTTATTTTGTCTTTTGCGGCCATATTTTTTTCTCCTTATGGCTTTATTATTGAATAGAGGTGATGTTCCTGACGAAGTTGTAGTAACTGCTCCTGACATTCTTAGTACGTTAAACCAAGAGTTGTCAGATTTAGCGTTCAAACTTGTCTCCTCACATCTACCGTTAGGCAATAAACTTTATCATTATTACCATTTAACTTTGTTAGCCCAATAAGCCGCAGAAGTCTTTCCCCTTTTAATATTCTTAGCATGTCTAGCCTTGAAACTTTTACGCTTTGACTTCATTCTTTTACTTTCACCGTCTTTAGGTTTTCCAGCAACTTTAGCACCCTCTTCTCCAAAGCGAATAGTCTTTACTTTGTCACCATCACGAACTACAACTACATGGGATTTTTTACCTTCTTTAGTTCTCTTAGGTTTACTAAAACCACTAACACCTGCTCTCTCTAAACTAGGATGTTTTTTTCTTTTTACAATATCAAACCAAGTCATATTACTCAATATCCGTTGTTTCTTTACTGAGGTGTTTTAATGCACCCTCATCTAATTCATAGAAATGAAATAACTTTTTACTTTCACCTTCAACATGTTCCTTACCACTCATTAAAGTCCCATCAGGATGTTTATGTGTTTCCCCAATATACTGTGTTCCATCCTTAAAGAAATGTCTTTCACCCTTTCCTTTCTTTACTTCTCCAATCATACCACAATTTTTCTTAAGTATATTTTCCCAACTCATACTAATCACTTCTGCGAGAACTTCTTTCCGGTAGGAACGTGTTGTTTCCCCTTTTTAGTTCCTTTCCTTTTTTTCCTATCTTGATATTCTAATCTAGACTTAGGAGTTTTCTTGTAGGTGGCCTTCGGCATATACCTACCTCTTGCTTTTTCTTTTTTAGGGGTTTTACCTTTTTCTTTGGCTCTATGTTGTGTTTGAGTTCCCCACTCTTCACCAATCCAAGTTGAGAGGCTTTCTTGTGCCTCTGTTTTAGTTTTAATAATATCAAACCAATTCATTTGTAGCGGCCTCCTTCTTCGTTATATTCCTTAGCGGCAATCATAGCCTTATTACCCGACCATCCACCCGAAGCATTAGCACCTTTACCATCACCGATACTTCTTGCCTTAACTCTTGCAACCACTTTAGCCCTCATTTTTGGGTTAGAATAAGGAGAAGTCTTTTTCTTTTTCTTTTTCTTCTTAAGAACTTCAAACCAAGTCATTATATCCACCTAGTTCTTTTTGTGAATATTCTAACAATTTTTAAAATGATTACTACCATTTTTACTATGAGTCCATTACCACTAATTAATCTAGAACGTATAGTTCTAAACAATTTTAATCACCTGATTAAACCAAAACATATCTTCTGAATCTTCAGACGCATTCTTCTTCCCATATTTCGCTTCCGCTATAGCCGCTCTTGTTTTTCCTGCCTGTTTCTCTCTCTTACCTTGAATAGTTTTTACTTGTGCTTTATCGGATTCTAGTTTCCGTTTCCTTTCATCTTCTTGAAACTGTGCCATTTCCTTTTCCGCTATCTTTTGGTTCGCATCGAAAGTATTTCTTAATGCTCCTTCTGCTTTTTCTTTTGCACTTTGCAACTTTCTTCTTTCCCAACCTCCTCTTGCGGCTTCTATACGGGCCTCACTTTCTTTTTTATCTTTCACATTTCTCTGTCTTTGTTGTTGCTGTTGTAGGCTTTGTTGTGCATTACTTACAGGTTTAGTTTCCTTACCTTGAGTTCCTAAAAATTGTTGTAATTTACTACCTCTTAGTCCATCATCAGTTGTCTTGTTTTTTCTTTTTTCGTCAAGGTTTTTTAGATTTCGTTTATACGCTAAAATTTCTTCTTTAGTTCTCTTTTGATTTTCTCTTAATTTTTCTGCTTCTTCTGCCGCAGTAGTGCCATCAGGACTCAACCTTCTTTCTTTCTCATCGGCATCTCTTTTTTCTTCTCTCTTTTGATTTTCATCCAAAGCCTTTTTTTGTCTCGCATTATTTTCTTTTATAGATGTAAGCATTTGCGCTAGAATTGTTTTCATATCATTAGTGAGGTCTTCTGCTTGTTGTTCTATATCAACAGTTGATTCTTGTTTAAGAATCTCAGCAATATAAGGATACTTACTCATATTAATTACACATTACCTTGTTGAAAATCATTTAGTCTTAAGGCTCTATCTATATTAGTATCTTTATCAGTAGAAAACTGTTCACATTTACCTTCCCTACTAACATTAACATCATCTAAAGTACATTGATTATTTTCGTTATGTCTACATGTAGTAGCATGACATAGATTTATTTCACATCTACCTTTTTCTTTTCTAATGGTATCTTTCCAACTCATTTATTTTTCCTCAATTATAAATTTATTTCTTCTTAACCACGCATCAACATCTGCATTGTCTCCTTCAAAGAAATCATTAAATGTTGACATAGATATCTTAAACTCATCAATCCATTCTGTTAAATCTTCAGATAGTTCTGTTGCTTTACCTTTGCGTGATGTTAATGCTTTAAATCTCCTTTCGTTAAGACCTCGCAATCCCTCTTCCAACTCTTTTACAACTTCCATACTAGTAATAAATACTTGAGGATTTGTTTTTTTATAAGGTAGAAATCTCTCAAATACGTGGTCTTTTATTTCTTCAAATGCATCCACTCTAGTCTTTTCATCTCTTCTAATTTGAGATGCTTCTTTCATTCTAGGACTAATATTCATAAAATCTGTCATTTCATCAGGGTCTTTTCCAAAGACATTCTTTCTTAGTATATCTTGCCAACTCATTTTAATACTCTCCTTATTTTCTTCCTACTTCCCATGTTTCGGGTTTTGGAAATGTAGTATCGTATGAATTATTTGCTTCTTCTCCCTTCATATCATTAGTCAATACTTCTGTTATTGATTCCATCATAGATTTTGCTGAATTTGTTGCATCTTCAAGGTCAGAATATTTCCAATTCTCTAATAAATATTTCATGTGTTTTTGTGCCAGTTGCTTATTTGCCGGAAGGCGAAAATTATAACTACCAATAAAATTTTCTATAACAGTTATATTGTCAAAGATTTTTCCTCTTGCTTCTTCAATTTTACGACTTAGTGGTTCGACCATATTAGTATTGTTGATAAAATCATTCAAACTTCTACTATACTCTTGGGGTAGTCCGTCTTCTTTTAGTATATCTTGCCAACTCATTCTAAATCACCTTCATTATTTATAATGAACTACCGTCAAATTTTACTTGACATGTTAAACATAACCAGTGTCCATCAGTTTTGTAAGCCTGATGACCTGAACTAGTATGAGTAAATCCACTACCATCATAGGGTATCAGTCCATTATTTATGGCTTCTGACAATTCTCTACCTTTTTTATCACCAATAGGAGGTTTACCTCCACCATCCCATTTCTTATATTTTTTCCCAGTCTCTCTATCTGTCACTAGTTTTATCTTTAGTATTTCATCATTTTTTATTATATCTTTCCAACTCATTATTATTTCTCCTTAATATAGTGGATTAAATCGCCATCCCTCAACTCATAATCCCATTTAAGTTGGTTTGCCATGTCTTTAGCACTGTCTAAATCATCATAAAAAGATAATTTCATTACCTTTTCAAAAAATTCGTCTATTTCGTTTGTATCATCATCTAAATAAGTAGAAAATAATACCCCTGTATACTTGTCTTTTCGTTCTTTATCATAAACATTACATTGAATCATATATTCATAAGTTAAACCAACTCTTCCATTTTCTTTATCAGGGTCAGTGGAAAAGTTATCATAAATATCTTCTATTTCATGGTCACGGTAGGTATAAAGTAATTGGCGAGAAGATTCAGGGTCTACATTTTTATATTCTGATAAGACGTTATGTATTTCTTCCATTACATCTACAACTAGTTTCTTTTTTTCTTTTAGTATATCTTGCCAACTCATTTTAAATCACCTAACTACTACTACTAGCATCTCTAAATTTAGCACATTTTTTACAATAGTTACTTCCACTATTTATGCTACTTTCATGTCTATTTCTCTCATGTGTTCTTTTCCCACATAAATCACATTTGAATGTGGAACTTCTAGTACCTTCTTTACGATTTCCAAATCTTAAATTCTTTGTTGATGGTTCTTTCCCCATCCTTCTAGACATAGCAGTTAAGTAATCTTCTTTGCCTTCCGGCTTTTTTATTTTAAGTATATCAAACCAACTCATTCGTCTTCCTCCTCTTCTTCAGTATCAACTTTACCAACCTCTGAGGACTTAGGTGGTTTTTTACCAAACAAAGAAAACTTTCTCATTATTTCCAAATCTTTTTCATCAATGTCTCCATCGTTATCTTTATCTAATTTATTTTGTCCAGCAACTAAAGGTTTATTTTTTAGTATATTTTGCCAATTCATTTTAAATCACTTCTTTTCGTTTGCTATGTCTAAAATATGCTCTAGTTCAATTCTTGAATAATTATCATCCTTGCCGTCCAGTAATTTCTGAAGAGAATGTATAACAGAACCTAATTTATGTGAAACAAACATATAATTCTCATAGTTTCCTTCTTCTCTTTCAGTCCGTTGACGGTCATCTTCTTTAGGTTCAGGCCCATCTCCACCCCATTCCATTCCTTCATTAGTTCCGTCAACTGTTTTAATTATATTTTGCCAATTCATGTATCATCAATCTCTTTTAGCGACCCTAATCTTTCTCTAGACTTAACTTCCCTAGGTGTCAGGGGAAAGTAAACTCGCTTTTCATTCTTGCTATAGCCTGTCTCGGTTTTAGCCTTACATTTTTTACAATAGTCTTTGTTACCTAAAGATAAGTTAGGGTCTTTTGCATAATTACATTTCTTACAGTAAGGATACCACTTCTTCAGAAGAACGTTTTGCCACATACTAATATCCTAGGTTCATTTTGTTAATTTTATCATTTCTAACCAATTGACAATGAAGCCTTAATCTATCCGTAGTGGTCAATGCCCTAAAAGTATCCGGTTCTAAACGATAAGTCTTACAAATATAATTTATTAAATCATTTTCATCCATTTGACTTAAATCACCATCAATTGCATACAAACTAGCATTAATTCCTATCATAAAACGCTCACCTGATTAGATTGCTCTAAAATATAGAATTTTAAGTCCCTAATTTGCGATTCTGTTAGCGAATATACGTTATCCCCTAATATTGTCCATAATTCTTTAACTAATCTTTCTTTCTGTTTACTCATTATACCACATCCCTAATAATAAAGCGGATTATTACCTAGCCTAAAACAATTTATGCGGGGAAAATAGTTATACCCTTTATTTTTCAGAAAATGGGCTGGAATTTTTTTACCACTAGCGGCGATTTTTTTTTTCTTAACTTCCTATTCCCACAATAAGCGTTGTAGTTATTAGCATTTATTATCACGCACAAAAAATCTTCGATTTTTATGTGCTTGTTTCCTTGTATGTTTTAATTAATAGAGTGGCCCTTTAATAATTGTTTTATTAGTTATAATTATTAAGTTATTTAGCATTAAAAAACGTTAAAATTAATAAAAAACACTACGTTTTAAATAAAATAATGAATAAAAGAAAAAAAAATTTTTAAACACAAAGCCATATGGTTGTAGATTATACTTTGTAGTTATCTTGGGTGGAGAGGGGCTAAAAAAAATAAAAAATAAAAAAAAGACCCCGCAGAGCCTACCGTTAACTAACGATAGACCCTACAGGGGGTTAAGTTTACAATTCTGCTTTAGTCTTCCTGAGTGAGGAAATAACCGCCGGAGAACACTCGGCTTGAGTATTAATGTTAGACTGTGTAACACAATCAATAGTAGTGCTATCTTCGTCTAAATCCCAATTATCCTTAAGAATTGCTTCGACAACATTCATAACTTTAGCCGTTAATAATTCGGGCAGAGTTACTAAATGATGCTCAATGTTAGCCTTAGTTGATTTAACTGGGGCTTCCCATTGAACACTAAATGTTAATGTGGTATGTAACTTACCAATCTCAAGAGTAGTTTTTACTGTTGAATAGTTATTTTCGTTAGATTCCTCATCTATATCTTCACTAATTCTTAGAACCGTGTCTTGACTATATGCAACGTTTCTAGATACAACATCATATAACAAATCATCTAGTTTAGATGTATCATTATCATCACTTGTAAAAACATAGGGAACTAAATTTCTATAACTACAAGTAGGTCTAGATGTATTCTTGGTTTCAGTTACCTTTGTTTCTAATTGTATGACTGGAGCGGGTAAATTATTTAACGAAGCATAAAATTTTACTGCGGTTATTACACTTTGTGCGTCGTCTTTCCAATGATTCTCACTTAATGTATATATTTCGCCATCATCTTCAGAAGTAGTTCTAACAAAGAATTTTTCTTCTTTTCTTTTATTTACTTTAGGATAATAATCATACTCATCTAATTCATCAAATGATTGAAGGGAATAAGTACTAACTAAAGGATAACCATTTTCATATAACTCTCTATTTATGTTTTCCTTAATATCATTAAATTCATCGTAATAGAGAGCATCACCCTTACGCTCATAAGTTACTGTCATCGTTCGTTCATATATGCAATCTTGCTTAACCATGAGTTAACGAGTAATAGTTAGTATAAGTCTGATTGCTACAAAGTGCAACCATATGGTTCTATACTTTGGCTAATAGAACCAAACTTGAATAACAAAAAAAAAGGTCAAAACCAACAATAAAACGTGTCAAATCAGGTAGCCTTCTGAGAAGCGTTAGGTCTGTCTTTGAGTTGTTTTATTGTTGGTTTGAGGAGTGTGAAGCCTCGGATAGTCACAGTGAATTTCGACTTATGTGATGCACGTACAGAAGGCAATTCCAACAGGGAGTTTGCTGTTTTACTAGTATTCAGTAAACTTGTGAATGGCGTAGTGTGCTTGTATCGGAGTGACTGCGCTTTGTAATGACTATCTTTGGCTATTGTTACGGGCTAGCCCTTTATGTAACAGGAGTATTATGCAGAAGATGAAGCATGTTTATTTGCTTTCTTCCTAAGTTGTGCCTCGTATTCTAACTGAGCGGAGCGAGGATGCCAAGGAATACGCATATCAATTGCGCTAGCATGTTTTTCTCTAATTGCTATTTTTAATCCTATCATTTGATTTCGGCTAAGTTTACCACCATAACCTAATGCGATATTCTCACGTCTACTTTCTTTAATTGCTCTTGGGATGATTACTTCTTTTGATTGTTGCATGGTATAACTAAGTAAATTAGGTATTAATGTGATTGCTACAAAGTGCAACCATATGGTTCTGTCTCTTTGAGAATACAGGTTCTCGGAAAACAAAAAAAATAAAAGAAGTGGTTCAACCCGAACCATTTTCTCTTATTTTTCCTCATCTCCATTTTTTTGCCTAGGAAGGGGCGTATAGTTGATAACTGGAGCATCTTCTAACTTTCCTGACCATTTTACCTTATGGCGGGCAATTAGAACCTCCTTTTTGTCCTTATTAGTATACGTACTATCTAATTTTTCATCGAAGGCTCTTCGATATTGTCTTAATTTGCTGACGGTAGCATTTTGAGATAATATATCAAACGTAGTCTTGAAACTTAAGTTATGTTGGTTCGGATTTATCGAACTCAACGGAAGTGTTTCCAATACTAGAGTTTTTGCCCATGCTTCAAGAACTTCTTCAACTTCTTCAAGTGCATGTTGTTGAGCAAATGCTAATAATTCAATATTACTCATTTTCTCCTTTGTCTCTTTTGGGATATCCCCTACTGGGGCTTCATAGATATCTAAAATATCATCACCATTAGAAATACCATCAATTAAAGTAGCCATATTCGCTCTCGCTGATATTATGCTCGATATTACGGTTTCCGTATCTGCATCGACTGTTGAGGTTGCTCTAGAAGAAAAAGGACTTCTCCATCCTTCCCCTTTAGTATTTAGATAACCACTTTTGATATCATCGGCATCTGTTCGACCTTCTTCACGGTATTCAACCGCACTGGATGCGGATTTCCATATTAATTTCAAACTAGTGAGAGCAGATTTACGATTAACAGGAGTTACGCTTCTCTTAGCCCACATATTGAGGGCTTGAGGTAATCCGTTCATCTTTTTCCAATCGGAATTCAATATTTTCCAATTATCAAGTAAATCATTAATTTCTTTTACGTCTTTATCTGTCATGTGTGTATTTTCATCATTTGTCATTTTTTTCACCTTTTATCTCCTTTGGTTCGGGTTGAACTGTTATATAACAGGATAATTCAGTATATGGTGGGTTACCACAAAGAGCAACCATATGGTTGTACTTTGTTAGCAAGCCTACAATCATAAAAAATAAAAAAAAAGAGAGGGCCGAAGCCCCCTCAATTAATGCTATGTGCCTTAACTGCCTCTCTGAATCTATCAGCGTTAAAGTTGTTGTTCGTATATTCTAATTGTTGTATAACATAGGTTAAGTCAGACTCGCTCAAGTCTAACTCTCCCAGTAAGTCCGCTATCCAATTAAAATGCCTTCTTTGAAATAACTCAGCCATAACTTAAGCCTCCTCATATCCATCGAACCATTGACCACGCTTTGACAAGTCCGAACAAGTTGAGCCACTTGTTTCAGGGTCACGACAATGTTCTTGAGCCTCTTCTAATGTTAAGCCTTTTTCCATTACTCTAGAAGGCTTATCAAAGTAAAAACGAATTATATTATAACTCATTCTTCATCCCCCATTAGGTAATTAGTAAAATGCTCTTTATGTTGTGAATATAATATTCTTTTTACTTCTTTGTTAAATTTTGCTCTTGTAGTTGTACCAACGTTACAAGACCAATCAGCATCTTTCATCCTTGTGACCATATCTTCTGATAAGAATTCTTTAAGGAAACTTGTAGGGTATATCTTAGTAATAAAATTTTTTTCTAAAACCATTAATCTAAATTCGTTAACATCTTCAATAACTCCCGTTAGAGATGACATCATAAGAACACCAAAAGGTAAACTATTGATAATATCAAGTTCGTTCTCTGTGAATCCTTTTTCAATTCCATTTTTTACTCCAATTAATAAAGGCATTATTTCAACTCCATTGTATCAACTACTTTCAATGATAACTTAACTTGTTCTAATACTTCCGCTAAGTCATCGCCTCGGACTTTAAGAGTTTTTAACACTCTCACAATTTCCGAACCCGCTTTCATTTCTCCGATTTCAATTTCATATTGGTAGGTCTTTCCTAGTTCGTTCTTTACTGCATCAAACTGTAATTACTAGTAGAAATTAGTACTTATGGTCATATCTTACCAAAGTGTATGACCATATGGTTGTACTTTGGTAACAACCCCAAAAATTTTAAAAAATAAAAAAAAAAAGAAGGGGAAAGTTAAGGGATATACACATTGATGATTTTGAGTCTATTCACGGACGTAATAATCATATCGTGTTATCCCTTAACTTTCTAAAGCGTCAAACAGGCCTTCAAGTTAACTTCAGTTAGCCTCCAAGAGGTTAACTAAAGATTCTTCTGTTAAGCCATCAAAACTTCCGTCTTTGATAGCGGCCTTGATTACTCCGTTCATGGAGTTAACCAAAGTTTCTGCGAATTCCGCACCATTTGAATAGTGAGTGCGGTCTTTAGATTTACGAGGGGTCAAGATTGCTCTAAGCACATCTCCACCTTCGTCATACTGCTCACCCATTGTTTTGCATATTGCATAATAGGGCGCAAGTAACATTAGAAGTTCACTTGAGAAGCCAGCACGTACAGGAGCGTTAGGATTGCTAAAGTTAGGGCCATCAGGCAATCCTCTAGTAATCTCTTTGATTCCTGTTGTTACTCCACTTCGCCTTCTAGTGTTAACATCAGCAGTTTTAAACATATTAATGATAACACTGAGTGTACCTTTATCGCACACATCAGTATCATTAATGTGATTCATCGTTTGTTCTTTAAATTGTTCATAATCTATTTTTACCATTTTATTTCACCTCTGAGTTAGTTATCCAACCCGTTTGACAATATTATTTAGGGAATTAAGTATTAATGTGGTTGTCTGCCAAAGTACAACCATATGGTAATAGGTAAGAGTTATTCTGTGGATTCCTCGCATGGGTGGGTTTCCTTTATATACCCTCATGACCATATTGAGGTATATCAGTCACATCAAAAGCGCAACCATTCCTAATGATGCCTATAATGCCTTAGTGAGTAAAGGAGTAAATATTCAGTACCAATATAAGCCATTGATTGATTGCCTTCATATCCCGATTGATTATCATACCATATGAGTTATGTCTTATGTTTATACTTATGACCTTATCTTATATGATATATGTATAGGAAATCATCAATTCTCATCCTTTCTCATTCTTTCTCAGTAGTGAGAAATGTAAAAAAGGTGCGAATAGAGATAGTATAGTAATATTATTAATATATTATTATATATAATTATCAATTATCATATATATATAAAATATATACTACTACTACTACTACTACTACTACTACTACTCTTTGGAATAGTGTGATAAACGTGCGAAATGAGAAACGTTTATCAAATATTTAGATTCCAATAGAATTTCCCCGATTATCTCAATTATCTCAATGAGAATTGAATGATAATCATATCCCATTCCCAAGATTGATGACCAAGGTAATTATATATTGCTTAGCGGCTCTTTAAGATAACTTGCAATCTAGGAAAACTGAAAGGTTTGCCAATAATAAGAAAAGTGGCGATGCGTAAGTTTGTGAAAGTTAGTTTATGGCTAACGAAAACAAAAAGAAACATCACCGAAAAGATATTTAGAAAGTTTGTCTTTAATCTAGTGAGTACACTTAATTAGATACTATGCGCTATAAAAAAAATAGTAGTATAAAGACTGTAAATATATAATACGTGTATCAAGTCATAGATACTCAGTGACTTTCGTGGAAAACGGCATAGTACGTTAATTCTTTCCTTTCAACCTAACACTCACAACCATTGATATCTTACCTCGATATCCAACCCCTGCGGTTTACCCATAAAAAGGATTAATTACTATCCTTCCGCAAACTACTCACGCTGGTATTGCAACTAATCGTCTAAAAACATTTTCTTTTTTTTGTTTCTGCCTACTGCAAGGGTTTGTTACCCCTTAGACTTCCAGCATCCACTATCACATTCCCTGAGCGATAATGCTCATTGATAAATACAAATAAGGAGAAATAATAATATGAAGATGAATAAAAAATTATACAGATTAAATGCGTTATATAATATACAAGGAACTGAAGAACAAGATGAAATATGGAACGAAATAGCCCACGGCGAAAGTCATGTAATGGTATATGCAGGTGCAGGAACAGGTAAGACTTTTACCATAGTTCAAAGTGCTAAATCAGTTAATGGAAGTAAAGGTTTTCTAGCCTTTAACAAAGCCATTGCTACTGAACTAGGAACTAAACTGCCATCTGATTGTGAAGCAATGACTTTTCATAGTCTAGGCTTTTCTGCAATCAAAAAGCAATCAAGAGTATCTAAAGTAGATAACAAGAAAGTATACAAAATCATTAACAGTGTATTAGGTAAATACAAATCTGCCCCTGCACTAGTTAAGTTAGTATCTCTATCTAAATCATCTCTAGTAGATGCTAGTGATAAAGAATCTTTACTATCTTTAATTGATGAATATGACATTGAGTTTGATGGTCTTGAAGATAGAAGTACTGCGTTAGATTACTTCCCTACAATTATCAATAACTGTATGGATTTATCTACTGTTGACTTCGATGATATGATTTGGCTACCTGTAGTTATGGATTTACCTGTTAGACACTACGATACGTTATTCGTAGACGAAGCACAAGACTTCAATGAAGTTCAAAGAAAGTTAATTCTTAAATCTTGTAACGGTGGAAGAATGATTGTAGTTGGTGACCCAAAGCAAGCAATTTATGGTTTCCGTGGGGCAGATTCAGCAAGTATGGATATGTTTCACAAGACTCTATCTGATTCACCTAGAAAAGTTAAGGTGTTTGAGTTATCTATTACTTGGAGATGTCCTAAGACTGTAGTTGCAGAAGCAAACAGATTCTTTAAAGGATATACTTGTAGAGAAGATGCTCCTGAAGGTGAAGTTAACACTAATGTTTCTTTCAACCCTAGTGTTGGTGACTTAGTATTATGTAGAGTTAATGCTCCTTTAGTTGGAGAATGTTTTAATCTAATCGCTCAAGGTATACCTGCCTTTGTATTAGGTAGAGACATTGGTTATTCACTACAATTACTTATTAAGAAAGTAACAGAGAATGGCTCAATGAGAATTGAACAATTCATTCCACAATTAAACGCACATGTTGAAGTTGCTTGTGAAGCATTCAGAAGGGCTGACAAAGAAAACGCAGTTGTATCAATGCAAGATAAAGCACAATGTATCTTACATCTAACTGGTAACACTAGTACTGTTCAAGGATTGTTAGATAACATCAAGAAGATATTCGGTGACGGTAAGAAGAGAGGAGTTATCTTCTCTACTATACATAAGGCTAAAGGATTAGAAGCAGATAATGTTTGGATTCTAAAGCCTGAAGTTATGCCTCATCCTATGGCTAAATCAGTATCGGCTAAAGCCCAAGAACGTAACCTTTGCTATGTTGCAATAACTAGAGCAAAAAAGACATTAAACTATGTTGGCGAAAGAGTAGGTGCTTAAATGAAAAATTGGAGTGAATATAAAAGAAATTGTGTAGAGTGTGATAATAAAGGATATGTATGGGTTCAATTATCTGATGGTTCACATGATATTGAAAAATGTCAATGTCTATGTGAATTAGATATATTTTTAGGAAATATTGTAGGCTCTACATTTGAGGAGGAAGAATAATGGAAGAACTTCTAAAGAAATTAGAACTACTACAGAAACACTATAATGATTTTGTAGATGTCTATGAAACCCTTCCTCCTCTATCTAGTATGAGGAAGGTTATCTTAGATGATGCCATATCGGTTATCGGTATGACAATGAATGGAATCTTAAATGAGATAGCAGAAATGAGGGATAGAATATGAGTTATGAAAAAGAAATATCAAAAGTTAATACATTGATTAGAATCTATAATGTAATTACATTACCAATATCATTACCAATATCTGCTATATCTACATTATTTAACGCCCGTAAAGAAAAGGCTAGGTTAGAATATGAAATTAATGGTGAAGATTGGATGATTGATTGGATGGTTGATGATACACTATGGATAATAGGATTATTAATAATGGGATATTTACTACATGATTGGATACCTATCGTATTACCGTATTTTTATGAGGTAATATAATGTCCGGTGGAAAATCAACTAGAAATATTAGGTATTGCCTACAACCTGTAGAAGATGGTAGGTGTGGTAAACCGTTTAGTGTGTATTCTATTAGAGCGAATCGTAAGTATTGCGATGACCACTTACCTGTTAGTCCTCACGTTCCTAACCCAATTTTAAATGTTAAAACAAGAAATACAAATAAATTAGTTGCTGATGAAATGGCAATGAGAGAATGGGTAAGGAAACAAATGGGATTAGAAAATATTAACTTTGCTAGAGAACATACATACACCTCAGGAGTTGCGGCTAGAGTTACTAAGGTAGAAGAATCTCTATCGAAGTTAAAACAAGACTTCAAAGTTTGGGATGATGTAGATAAACTAAGTGATTATACTGTAGCAAAACGAAAGAAGATAACATCTGCTATAGATAAGGCAGTAGAAAGAATATTAGATAAAGATGTAGACAATTCTCTTATGGGTAAATTAAATGCTAAAGTAGCATCACTTAATACTCAAGTAATAAGATTAGAAAAAGAATTGAGTAAAATGAAAAAACAAAGTAAAGTATGGAATACTTCATTAACTGCTAAAATGACACATATGCAGAAAAGAGAAAAGAAGAATAAAGAAGGAAATAAAAATGATAAATAAAGAAACGAATGTAGAATTTAGATTGGTGAATGATTTAGAAATGCCACCAATAGTAATAACGATGAATGAAAATGATGAACCTAAAGTTGTGTTAAATAATGCACATAAGATATGGTTATCTCTCCACCGAAAAGTTATAGGTGGATGTGCTGAAGCATTATTTGATAAGATAAATGATTTACTAACTGGTCATTTATTAGATATGCGAGCCTATGAACAGGAGGAACTTGAATGAGTCAATCAAATTACCCAAGACTAACATCTAAACTATTAGCACTATCTCAATCTGATGATTATGAAGAGGCTAAATTAGAATGGAGAATAACAGGTAATGTTTGGAGAGCAACAAACACTCAGTTATACGATAACTCAAATGGTATTCCAACTCAAGTAAGGAATCACCCAAGTGGACATCCTTCTAAGTGTTTATGTGGTCATCCGATTGCATACCATTTTGAAATAGAAAATACATTAACTGAAGTTAAAGAAATAGTTGGTTCAACCTGTATTGGTAATTGGATGATTCTAAGACATATGACTGAAACTCTAAAGATAGATGAGTCTACTATTACAGAAGATATGATTGAAGAATGGAAATCTGCCACAGTTAAACGTTTAATCAGTGATGCTTGGTGGGAAGAAAATGGAGAAGAGTTTGAAACATTATTTAATGAGATAAAGGACTTAGATTTAAGAATTAACGTCAGACATACTGGTAAAACATACTTTGATGAATCTCTTAAGATGTATAGACCTGTAACTAAAATTCGTAAGACTGGTAGTGGAAGATATGGAACACCTGATTATGTTATGTCTAGTATTGTTTGGAGATGGAATCATCCCGATAATCAAAGAAGTCAAATAGATAGAAGAGGTTATCCTGATGATAAACTAATGAATGATATGCATTTATTTAGTGCTATGATTACAGAACATATCTCTTCTCTTAAAGAAGAAGATACTAAGATTAATAATCGTAAAGATTACTTAGATAATCTATCACTTAGCACAAAAGATGACATTATTCGTATGAATCAGTTATCTGCTTCAGAAAAGCAACTTGCTGAAAGATGTGAGTACTACGGTATACAATATTTCACCGCAGAAGATGCGGGTAATGGTTGGGAAAGGTCATTTTTGACGGATATGAAGTCAAGATTAATTAACTATCGTGACCCGACGGAGAAACAATTGGAAACCCTTATGAACATCTTACAACGAGACAATGAAGCGGCTAGTCAGAAACAAATAGCCTACCTCAGAAATTTAGGATACCAAGGAGACTACGCAACTTTAACAAAAACATCAGCATCCAAAGCCATAGATGAAATTCACATGGATAGAAAAAGGAGTGATACAAATGAGTAAAAACAAAAAAGAAAAAACTGAAGCCCCACAAGAAGATGTAGAACCTATAGTTACTGATGCAAATCAGCAACAAATAGATGTTCAAAAATTAGTTGAAATGTATAACTTAACAGTTAATCAACTAAATCAACATAAGCAGTTATGTCAACAGTATGAACTTACTATGAATACATTGACTGGTAGATTGATTGAATGTCAAAGGAACTTAGATGGAGTACAACTTCAGTTAAACCAACTAAGCGCACAACTTACACAAAAGGGAGGTGAATGAATAAATGAATCTAATAATAATGAATGAAACAGGACATACACAATTAACAGTAAATGCAGATGAAATGATTGAACACATTGTTGACCATCCGACCCATTGGGTCTTTGTAGATGGAACAATGGTTTCAAGAGAATCTATCTCTGATGTAAACTGGGAATCTGTAGAATCCGTAAACTTAGTACCTGCCGTTGTCGGTGGATATTAAGTCTGACTAATATAACAATATTAGGACACCTAGTAACAGGTTTAAGTTATCAGGTGGGTGAGAAGCCCATAAACAAAATATAGAGATAATAATATGAGTAAAGTAAAACAGATGTTGTTTATAGAAGATGAACTTCTAAAATTTGTAGAATTATTTGGTGCAACAGGTGAATATGATAATGTTAAATTAGCATATACTAATTATAAATCACATAGATATACTGCTAGAGATTTTAAAAAATCTATAGTATATTACATTAGTGGTTCTTGTAGGAATGTATTACAGGCTACAAATGGATATTTAGAACATTCTACTAATGCAGAAAGATTCGCTCAAGTTATTAAACAAAGTATGCATAGTTCTAGTCAAACTTCAATACATAGAGAACAAGTATACAGTATAGTGGATGATATATATCACTATAAAAAATATTATACATCAAATGAAAATGAATATGGTGAATACAATGAAAGTAAAATTTATAATACGCTCAGCAAATGATAATCAAGACGACACTCAAACCGTAAGTTTCTTATTTACTTCAACTACTAAAGATAGTTTACATAATGTATATTATGGTAGAAGAAATAGAACTAGAAAGTTAAACCAATATGGAGAATACGAAATTGAAACTGGTAGAATAGCAATGGTAACAGGTAAACAGTCTAAACTTGACCCTGTACTAACTATGCTACAAGAAAGAATTAAACGCATCCTTATTCCTAGTAGAGAAGATACTAGGCCTTATACTAATATGTTATCTAGAAGATTTCATTCTGAAGGAGACTACACATTATACTATGGTAGAAATTCTTCAGGAAGTTTTCATGTTAATTATAATAAATTATCTAAGGAAGATATGATAGCAACTCTTGCTAAGTTTGTAATGAGAGCAACTATTTGTGATAGTCTTTCTGTTCTAGAAAATTATGTAGAAAAAATGTTAACTTACCCATCTAATGTTCTATATGCTTTAGAAAATAGAACACCATATAAATTCTACCATGTGGGTGTTAAACAAGAAGTTAGGATTAATACTAAATTAATAAGTGAGAAAGAAATAGCCTTAGAAATATCTGATGGTGTTTGGGGTATTATGTCTGTTAAAGATATGAATACCTTTGTAAATACATTTAAACATGGTTCAGAAAGGTCTAAAAAATGGTTTAATATATCTCCTAGAAATTTATGGTTCACCTTGTTAGGAACTCATCCTTCTGAGGCTCAACATAGTCTTATGATTGCTTGGTTAAGACAAAATAGAACAAAAGATATGGTAAATAAAAGAGCGGAAGAACTATTAGAATCATTAAACAATATTCCTAACTTAACCTATATTCCAAACTGCATACATAGAGTTAATTTAACAAATATGGTTATATCACCTTCAACAGTTAACAATACTTCAGAAACTAATTTTAGAAAGGCAGTATTAGTTAGAGGTCAATTAATGGATTGGTTAATTATTGCTAAACATAATGCAACTAAACATATAGGTTTCCAATTAGTAGATAGTCATTGTTTATTTAGAGAAGAATTTACTAAAGATACAGTAAAAGATTTTGGTATATTAACCTTCAATCATAATGATAAGATGATTAACTTACGTACAAATAATGTTTGTATTGACAATGTTCAAAATAACTCTAGTGTTGGTGACCAACTTAGTACTAGAGCATATATTGCTATGAATGATAAAATAGTAACAGATAATAACTTAATCCATACTATAGTTAGACAGAATGATAAAGAAGGTAAAGAAAGGTTATCTGATGAAGAATTTGAGTCATTAAAAAGTCAACTACTACATATTAGTTCTTTAAGAAAAGAGGACTCACTATGAGTTGTAAAGAATGTGGATGTTTAACCTCATCTTTTGATGAGCGGTTAGGAGAGACAGTATGCGACAAATGTGGCTTAGTAGAAATCACTCACTTTATTGAAGATACAGTACAGTTTAAAGATAGTGTATATAGAACTAGTGTGATTGGTAAGTCTAGTCATATGAAACAATTAGGTTCAATTATAACAACATCCGGTAATTTAAAATCAAATAATATGAGACATAATGTAAATGTAAATGTCTCAGATAGACGTATGGTAGTATTATCTGCTACAACATTATCTCAATATAGTATTAACAGAGATGTGTTAACTAGAGTACATACTTATTATAGAGCAATAAAAAACGAACATGTTCTTAAAGGACATAATCTAGAAGAAAGGTCAGCAGGATTAACATACTTTATACTAAAGGAGATTAGTATACCTACTTCTCTTAGGAGACATCAATCTGTAACGGATGTGCCTTCTTCTAGAATATCTAAAGTTGCTAAAAAGATAGCAAAGTTTCATAAAAAAGCACACATCTTTTCTGAAAGGAATATAACTATTATTGCACAACAACTTTTAGATAAACTAGGAGTAATAGGTGATGATAGAATGGATATTATAAATATGGTATCATACATTGATATCTTATTAAGTGAAAGAGATATAAGATATTCAGATAACTTCTTAGCATCAACAGTTTGGATGGTATCTCAAATTAATGAAATGAATATTACACAAAAGAACTTAGTAGAAGTATGGAATTGTTCTGATGGTGCTATTAGAGTAGCACTAAAACAATTGTATATTATATTAGGAATAACAAAGGCTGAACTTAATACCTATTCAGTTAATGAAATAATACATGGTATTAGAATATAGGAGAAATAAATATGAATGAAATAACAATGAAAACAAGTAGAGGAATGACAACAATAAATCTCAGATATGTTAGTGCATATACTGTGAATAAAGTAAAAGGTTCTAGGTTGGCATCAATTAGATATTTAATTGATTTACATATGAACAGTGGAACTATATTTAGTTCCGAAGTATCAGAAGCAGATTATCTGATATTTAAAAATAAATGGAGTGAGAAATAATGAAATGGTGTCCGTGTTTAGTGGATTCAACATTATATGCAAATGTTAAATGTCCAATACATGATAAGGAGGAAGAATAAATGAGAAAAATAATGATAATAGGAGCAGGAGGAATAGGTAGTTATCTAGCATCCTTTTTAGATAGAATAGGAATATATGATGTAACTATATTTGATGATGATAAGGTAGAGAAAAAGAATCTAACATATCAAAACTTTAGTGAATGTCATCTTGGTATGAACAAAGTTGATGTCTTTGCTAATGCAAAATCTAACCCATATCAAGTATTAGTAGAGAAACAATTACAAGGTTATGACTTAGTAATTTGTTGTGCTGACAATTTAACTGCAAGAAGATTAGTTTACTCTCAAGGTTTTGGTGATGATGCTAAACTTAAGTGGTTAGACTTACGTTCTCAAGGAAGAAATGCGGCATTAATTTCTTACAAAATAGACCCAAATTTGATGGATACTTTACTAGCAGGGCCGGACGGTTCTTTTAGTTGCCAAGGCTCAGAATGGGATGGTAAACCGGAAGGAATCAATTGTATGCACATGGTAATTGCAGGTGCGGCAACTCAATGGATTCAAAGATGGTGGAACGATAATAACAATGTAATAGATAAGATGGTGATGAACATATGAGTAATGAAGAAAATATAGATGATTTAACAGAAGATGAAGTAGATAAAGTAATGAACGTGTTATCCACTGATGGATATTATGTCCAAGCACAAATAGTAAAGGTAACTTGTCCTTCTTGTGGTGAAGAGTTTTTAGGAACTAAAAGACATGCAGGTGGATTTATTTCAGGTCATGCAGTTTACCATGAGTTTGTAAATAGTCAAGACCTTATCATTAGTAAAATGGGAGGAATATAATATGAAATGTATAATATGTAAAGATGACATAAAAGTTCATGAACTTAGTGGATGGAGCGAGGGGCACAATGCTGAACCTGTGAAGTCGGGTAGGTGTTGTGACGACTGTAATGACGATGTTGTTATGGGAGTTAGGTTTCATTTTGCGTTAAACCCAAACACACATACAACAATAGAAGAATTAACAAAGACGCTACTAATAACTAGCACAAGAAGAAGAAAAACAACATTTAGAAAACAAATAGGAGATATATAATATGAATATGGAAGAATTAGAAATAAAGAATGAAGAATGGCAAGAAGAAATAAGAAAGATTTGGGATGTTGTTAAGGATGTAGTAGAGTTTAACTATCCTAGTAACACAACAGAAGTTTTCTTAACTACAATATGGAATCAATCTATTGAAGCGTTTGATATACCTAGAGAAATACAAGTAATAGTAGATGATAAAGATGAATTATTTATTAGTGTTGGAACACCAAGTTTTGTTTCTTTTGAGAATCAAACAAGTCAACTTAAAGGAATGAAGTTACCAATTAAATGTTGGATACATACACATCCGTTTGGTCAAGCATATTGGAGCGGTACAGATTGGGGAACTATCAACAAGTGGAGAAGTGCTAATGAAGATGGTACTTGGATGAACTTAATGAAGTCTGCAATTGTATTAGGAGATAATCAATACTTAGCACATAACTTAGAAACTGATATTGCTAAGAAAGTATACTATGGTATGATGAAACAACATGTAGGAGAGGAAGAATAATGTCTGATAGACAAACAACCTTAGATGAATTTACAAATAGTAAAACTAGACAAACTAGATTAACTGAATTTGGAATAGTATTATTATTCTTATGTTCATCTCTAGCAGGATGTACAGATATAATACCCGACCCACCTTCAGAGTATGATAGTGTTAGTGGGTCTTTTGATACCTTTGATAACAAAACTATTCCTGTAGTTACTATTGGAAACAATACGACATTTCTACGGATTATTAGCATTGACTATAATATAACCAACTCTAATAATGAGTGGTTAGAAATCAATGGATATGTGTTTCAAGAAGGAAATGATTTTATATTTAACTATGGTTATGCTTTAGATATCGGTAAAGTGTATTTGCATTTTGCTTATGTTGAAAATGCTTCTTATACATATGAAGTATATTATTCTGAAAAGGTTGTATAAGTATGAAGAAGGCAGTAACAATTAGATTTCCTGCCCCTTTACCTGCTGAAATTCCCTGTCCTATTTGTGAAGGAAATAAATGTAAAGTGTGCAATATGAATGGTAAAATAAGTGTAACAGTAGATGCTAAAGTACCAATACAAAGAAGTTTAATAGTTAAATATTTTGCTGAAAACTTATCCGAGATGTCAACGGAGTTAACCAAACAATATGGTTTATCTCCTGACATCCGTACTGAGGATATGATTTTAATAGAAGATAAAGAATATGAAATAGTTAAGATAAGTAGTCTCGGTGGAGTGGTATGGATAGCAAATAGAGTAGATAAGTTAGAATCTCCTAGATATTTTAAATCATTTAATTCACTCCAAGAATTTAGACAAGGGTGGACATCATGAAAGATGAAAAGATAATAGTAAGAATACCTAGAAATGCTACTAGTGAGTTAGTAGTTAGAACGGCAGAATATTGGAACATACCTATTGTAGATTTACGATGGTATGCTGATGGTAAGCCTTCCCGTAAGGGAATAAGAATGAACATGGATGAGTTAACTCATCTTAGTAAAGCAATAAATAAAATAATAGAAATTAATAAGGTGAATAAAAATGACGTTGATGAAATTCTCAAGAATGTGTGAAGCAATAGAAATGGCAAGTGGAAGTATAAAGAAACAAGAAATAATATCTCAATCAATTAGAACATTTTCTAATCCTTCTGTAGTATTAGATATATTATCAGAACAATTAGAACCTAATAACATTGGTGTTAAGAAGGCTAGAATATGGTTAGCAGAAATGTTAGAAGTGTTTGAAGATGAAGTTATTGGTAGTGAAAATCTATGGGGAGATTTAGCAGAAGGTATCTATCAAATGGTATTAGAACCTAGTGAGGTTAAGGATAGTATTTCAATAAGTACATTCAGTACACTACTAAAGTTAGATTGTTCTTCTAAAAATAATACTGCATTTATAATTCTAAAAGAAGAATTAGATAAGATGACTGGATTAGAAATGAAATGGTTTATCAGATATTGGTTAAGAACACCAAGGAACGGTATCTCATCTTCTAATGTTTACAAGGCATTAAAATCACACTTTGGGACAAACTATAATGTTAAGTATGATAATTATCATTCACCTAGTGCTATCTATACTAGTTTAGTTAATAATACTACACTCAAAGAAAAGAGTGGAGTAGGAGTATTTATTAAACCAATGTTGGCTAAAAAATATGAAGGTAAAGTGCCTGATAATTATATCATAGATACTAAGTATGATGGTAATAGATATCAAATGCATATTAGTAATACTGATGTTATTATTTTCAATAGAACAGGTAAGATTGTTACTGAACAGTTTCGTGATGTAGCAACGTTACAAGATATATCATTATGTAAAGATATGATATTAGATTGTGAAATATATCCTATCAATGTAGATAGTTCTCCTGCTGAACATAAGAAGTTAGCAACAAGGGTTCACTCTAAGAATAAAGTTCAGGCAATGATAGATTGTCCTGTTAAGATGGTAGCCTTTGATATATTATATGTTGATGGTAAATCTCTAATTGAAGAACCCTATCATATTAGATTAACTAAGTTACGGTCAATAATAGATAAGAAATATATAACAGAATTCTTTTCTACTAATGTATTAGGTAAATATAAAGATTCATCAGATTTAATACAATCATATAATATAGCAATCAATCGTGGTTTTGAAGGTATAATGATTAAAGATTTAGATGCACCATATGCTATTGGTAAGAGAAATAAGTGTTTGTTAAAACACAAACCTCCTATGATAAATTTAGATGTAATTATAGACAGTGCTAAATATGGAGAAGGAAAGAGAAGTAGTGTATTTGGAACGTTTGGTATCTCTGTTAAAAGTCCTGACGGTTACGTTAATATTGGTTCGGTTGGTACAGGGTTTTCTGATGATGACTTAACTAGATTAACAACAGATTTGAAAAAGATTGTAGATAAGTATGATAAAGATATTTTCTATGTTTTACCTAGAGTAGTATTAGAAGTAACATGTGATTTAATATCTCAAGATGCTGATGGTAATTTTGGTCTTAGGTTTCCTAGATTAGTTAGAATTAGAGATGATAAGTATCCTGCTGATATTAATACATTAGAAGATATAAGGAGCAATATTTAACTACCTTCTCATGGAGTCAACATCATGTTATCTCAAGATGAACTGAGAGGAATTTTCCTTTCACATCCTACGGCAGAAATTAATATATCTAAAGACGTTAATACTAACGTAGGATATCGAGTAAGATTAAGAGTTTCAATACGAGGTAATGAAAGATATGTATATGCAATACATAGAAGTCTACTCCAATATGAAATCAATAGTAAAATTAAGAACTTAGAAAGTAATAAAAGACCTAGACCAATATTATATATTACAGGTCTTTCTAATTTAGAAACTATGTATGAAACATTTTCTCTACATAGTAATACATCCAATGTTAATTGGAATCCATTTGCACAAGTAATGTGGATGGTAAGACAAGAGCAACATCTAACACAAGATGGTCTTGATAATATACTAAGAATAAAGGATTTGTTACAATGATGTGTGCAAGGTGTAGCCTACGAGAAGCAGAGCATCATTTATGTTCAGTATGTATTGTTAATACATCTTTGTTAGATAAATCAAAACATCTAGTTTCTGATGAAGAAATACTAGATTACCATGCAACTAGACAATCCTTAATGGGTTGCAGAGAATGTGGTAACAAACTCTTTGCTTTCAAAGCAGGAGTAAAATATGAAAAGGAAATAAAATGGTTTATCATATCTATTGATTGTGGAAAATGCAATACTGAATATGATGAACTTGTAGAAGTGAGGACTATAGATGAGCCTAATAAATACAATAAAAGAATATAATGAATATAAACCAATAATAATAGTAGGACAAGCAGTAACAGAAAAAATGGATAAAGCCTTAACATTTGTTTCTAGTAACCCAATTATAAAATATGCTAATGAGTTTGATATAACTGATAACTATAGTATACCTATAGAAGTAGGTATTATAATTAGAGAAGCAAATTATAAACCTAATACAGAATTAATTCGTAAGACTATATTAGAATATAAAGGTCAAGTAGTATTACTTTCCGATAATCAAAAGGATGTTCCTAAGAGTCTTTTTAGTTTGTGTAAGTTAAAACGTGCAACTAAAAAAGTATACTTAGAATATCTAAAAGAGATTGCACCTAGAGCATCACAACCTAAAAAATATGATATTGATATATATCCAATGGTAGGTGAATATCTTAAGAATGCAGATAGAGAAGAAATTGCTTTGATGCTAAAGGATAATAAACCATCTGATACTCAGTTCCTATCTTGGTTAACACCAAACATGCATCCTAATAAATTAGCATACATTGACTTTGCAGTTAAAAGAAAGTTAAGTAATGATTATTTTTATGAGATGTTATCTTATGTTCACGATGGTAGAATGTATAGAAAATTAGTAATGCCTAAACGTAGTGCCTATTCGGTAGTACCTAAAATATGTAGGAAACTTAAGATGAGAAAGTCCGATGCTTACTTAATTAAATCTTTACTACAAGGTGATGAATTTATTGAGTATGCAAAAACTAAATTAGACAATACTGAATGTAAAATTGTTGGTATTGGAGATAAAAGAAGAAAGAAAAAATACGCCCCAGTACAACCTAAACCATCCTTAGGGGCATGGTTATAATAATGGAGAAATTAAAATGAATATATTTATATTAAACGAAGACCCAACGAAAGCCGCACAAGATATGTGTAACATACATGTCGTAAAAATGCCAACTGAAAGTTTACAAATGATGTCAACTATTGCAGACCACTTAGGTTATGATAGTCCATATAAACCAGTGATGTTAAATCATCCCTGTACAATTTGGGCTAGAAAATCTAAACAAAACTTTGTGTTTCTAAAAACACATTGTGAAGCATTATGTAAAGAATATAGTATTAGATACTATGATAGAATACACAAAGTAGAAACTACATTAAAAGAGTTTCACAATATATGGGAACAAGTAATAGATACATTACCTGATATTGGATTAACTGAATTTGCAGTAGCAATATCTGAAGATTCATTATGTAGAAAAGTAGAAAACTTTGATGAGTTAAGTACTGTAGAAAAATATAGAACCTACTATGTTAAAGATAAAATATACTTTGCTAAATGGAAGTCTGAAATACCTAGATGGTTTTCATTAATGAAAGGAATGAAAGGAGTGAGAATGTAATGTTGTGGACAGAAAAATATAGACCTAGTAAGTTAAGTGAATTATATGGGCAATCCAATTTTGTATTAGATGCAGAGCATTGGATACAGAATAAAGAAATGCCTAATCTATTGTTATATGGTATAGCAGGAGTAGGTAAAACTACTGCGGCAATCGCTTTAGCAAATGATTTACTTGGTGAATTTAAAGGAGCAAACTTCCATGAAATTAATTCATCTGATGATAGAAAGTTAGAAACTGTTAGAACTAGAATAAAAGAAATTGCTTCAACTAGTAAGGTTGGAGAAGTACCATTCAAAATAATATTATTAGATGAAATGGATGGTATGACTAAAGATGCACAGAATGCATTAAAGAGAATTATGGAAAGATATAGTTCTAATTGTAGATTTATTATTACTTGTAATAGTAGACATAAAATTATATTTCCTATTCAATCTAGGTGTGCAAACTATGCGTTTACTAGACTAAACAATTCTGATATGAAACAAGTTATGGATTCAGTTTTGTCCTCGGAAGGCGTTTTAACGGTATCTGAGGATGAATTAGAAAGGTTCATAACCTATCTTCACGGAGACTTAAGAAGAGGGTTGACGGAACTACAGGCATCCGTGTCTAGTAAATCAAACCTCATATATCAAATAGATAAAAACCTAGAACCATATACTAAAATATTAGAATTAATTAATACAAATGAATATACAAATTGTTTAGAGAAGGTGCATAAGTTGTTATATCAATCAATAGACATGAAGACTGTATGTATTAATTTACATGATACTATAGTTAAAAGTGACTTAGAACCTAAAAGTAAATTCAAACTACTTAGAGTTGTAGGAGAAGCAGAATGGAGAAGTAGTAATATGACTCCCAAAGTTCTAGCATCTTGGATGGTAGGACAAATGATATAAAGCAAAGTAAAATAAAACAAAAACAAGAAATGAATAAAAGGAGAAATAAATATGAATGATGAAATAATGAATGAAATAAAGAAAGCGGCTGAACTGCTCGGTATGACCGAGACAGATGCACTTGCTAAGTTTGAGGACATATGTACTCAAAATAGTATTGATGCGTCTAAAGAACCTCTAATGGCTAGAGCGTTGTGGAGACAGTTCTTTTCTAGTGCTAGAAATGTACTAAAGAGAAGTGAATCACAAACTAATGTAACAACAAAATCTGATACATTCTTTAAATCTGCCTTCGGATACTTTATTGCTTTAGATGAAGCAAGAGATATGATGGCAATACAAAGAACAAGAATTGTAAATGAATACAGAAGAGATAGTAACACAACATTTAGTCTTGGTAAAGTAGCAATATTTACTGAAATACAGAATGAAATGTATGAAGGTCGCATGATGATTAACGGTGAAGAAAAGGTAATAGAGACTAAGACTATTCCTAATAATAATGTAGATTTGGAAGACGGTACTTACTTAGTACCTATTGATTCTAACAATGCAGATTGGAATAAGAAGAACTATGGTAAGCCTTTAGCAAAAGAAGAATTCCGTAGGAGCGGAGTTTTTATTGGTGAAGTAAATGGTGAGTTTGGGAAATATTTCTTTAACTATAAAGGGCCATCAAGTAAAACTTTTAGCCCACCTACATTTGAGTTTGTACACTTTACTTGTATACTGAACTCTAATGATAGTAGTAAGATACATGGAGCAACAAACAAAACAATGGATTCTTTAATCCATAATGTAGACTTGCCCGATGATTCTGAACTTAAGAAAGATGTATCTTCTATAGATATGAAAGAATCTTTAATGGAATACTCTGCCGGAAACTATAGTCCTTTGATTGACTTATCTAGGTTTCACGATACAGTAAATGATAAACCCTATTCAGATAGGTTTGTGTTTACTGATGGTAATGCAACTAGTGTTAACATGACTCCAACTAAAAACGGAAATAGAATACTAACTCTAGATGATTTGAATACTGATTTTGATTATGAAGGAGATGGATGGAGTGGAACAACATGTTGGATACCATCACATATCAATATTGATTTTGGTATTGGTTCTAATGTTATAGTAGTTGGTAGAACTTCCCAAAGTACAGATGATAATGGAGAACTACAACCTCCATCAATTAACGTTAATGGTATCTATGTAATTAAGGCTAGAGGCGGAAGCCCTGAGGCTATAGAATTTGTAGAAGAAGACGAAGACAATTGGTTCTTTGATTAAGTAGAATTTCGAGTAGCCGAACTCTCCCCGTATCGGTCAGAAGGGTGAAAAGCCCTTCAACAAATAATGGAGAAATTAAAATGAATGAATATACAATAACAAATAATGTGATGCATGGAAATAGTTTTGCGTTCCCTATGGAGAATGCGGACTTTTCTACTTGGAGACTAAACACTGATACTGGAGAATACTGGATGAAATTCCATTTCTCTTCCGGTAAAGAGATTAGACTTAAAGTAACGAAAGAAGAATTAAACGATATTGTCCGCCAATGGACTAACGTTAATATAAATTATAATGGTGATACAAATGAGTTGGAATGTTAAGAAAGAAGAAACAATAGAAGTAGTAGATTACGAAACAAGAAAGAAAGCCATACGTTTACAAATTAAACAACGTATGACTAATGATAAAGAATTTTTATTATTAGGAATAGTAGGATTACCTAAGACAGGTAAAAGTGGAACGGCAATGGATTGTCGAACTGAAGAAGAAAAGAAAGCAGGTATGAAAGTATTAGTTCTAGATTTAGATGATGGTTGTACTGCTACTTGGAACTCTGCTTGGCGAGATGAGAACATAGAAATTTATGTTCCTAATGTTCTAAAGTCAGATGGTAGTTGGGATTGGGAACAAACCTTTCACAATTGTCACGCTTGGTTAGAATATGCTAATGAATTAGTAAGTAAAGGGAATGTAAAAGCAGTAATCTTAGATGGTGTAGATAAAGTAAATGAAGGTTCTAGTGATGTACTTAGAGAAGCCTTAGTAAAATCAAACAATAAAGGCCAATCTATTATACATGATATAGATTCTATTAAAGTTCAACCATTAGATTGGAAGATTAGGAATAGAGTATACAATAGAATACTCAATCCATTCATTGCTCTTAGAGCAAATAGAATTTTAATAACACATCTAAAACCTATCTATGAAAATATAAATGTCCCTACACCTGTAGGGTTTGAACCGGATTGGCACAAGTCAACTCCGCAAAGATTGCTACAGATACTTACAGTCTCTAAAATTAAAAGAGGAGATAAAACATTGTATCGTGCGGTCTTAGATGATTGTAAAACTAACCCATCTTTAGTGGGTAAGTCTTGGAATGTATTTGAAGTATCTAAAACTGAAAATAAATGGTTGGGTATTGAAGAATATAAGACTGGAGAATTTAAGTGAGAAACATGTCAGAATGGAATATAAATATAAATGCAAATAAGTTAAAAGAAGTATTAGAAGATGTAGCCTTAAAGGGAAAATATTTTGATGGTATGGCTAGTAAGAATAGTCGTCTATCTGAGTATGCATATATTCAGTGCCATGAGAATGGCCTGTTTATATGTAATGCTAATGAGGCAACGGCATGTCTAATCTCACTAAATTTAGAAGAACAAGAGAGTGTTGATTCTAGTAGTGAAGTTGTTATTCTAGATATAGATAAGACAACTAAAATTCTTAAAGCGTTTAAGGAAGATGTACATATAACTGTAGGAGATTTCTTAACGTTTCAAGATGATTCTATTACTAGTAGAATGGCTAAGGTGTTAGAACATACATCTATGGTTATGATAGGTATGTTAATTGCTTATTTTAACACTAACTCTCTTGAATTAACTCAAGATAATAGTATGAATACGTTTAGAAAAACAACCTTTGAGAGTAAGATAACTGTATTAGATACTGAGATGGTTAATGTTGTAGAAGCCTGTAATGTTATGAACTTAGCAAAATATAAATTTGATTATGTACAGGAAGAAAGATTATCTATCTCTTCAAATAGAAGTGAAACAGAAACTTTTACTATGGTTGTTCCTACAATACATTGTGCAGGACAAAGTGCTACTGTAGAATTTACAGGAGCATTTCATAAATTTATGAAAGGAGTCTTTCAAATTCATATGAAAGATGACTGTCCAATATTACTAACCTCTCCAAGTAGGGTGTTAGTTAAAGCACCATACTTGAGGTATTGAGATGATTATTAATAAAATAGAAACAGGAATAGGATTGAGTTACAAGGAGGACGGTAAAAGAATAATAAAAACTATACCGTACTCCGAGTACCCATCTTATTTTTATATACATGAACATCAAATTAAACCTAATAAAATTAAAATTAAAGATAAATGGGGAAGATTTGATTTAGAATTAAGTTATGAAACAGATGATAGTTACAAAGACTTAGAAGGTGACTCTTTAGTAAAGGTTAGTTGGAAACCTAATCATAGTAGATATGCGTATAATGTTCGTAGATACTTTGAGAAACAAGGTAATGAAGACTTAGTTAATCCAACTTATGAAGCAGACGTTAAACATGAATATCGCTATGCTATAGATAATATAGATTCTATTAAAGAGTATAACTTAACTAAGTTATATTTTGATATGGAATGGATGCAAGGTGGAGAATTTGACGAACAGATTACTTGTATTACTTGTAGGATTGATGGAGAAGATTTCTGTTATACTTGGTTACCTAATGAAGGTAGTGAAGCAGATGTAATTAATGACTTCTTAGATAAGATTGTATCTTCTGATGCTGATATGATTATATCTTGGTTCGGTTGGAAGTTCGACATACCTAAGTTAATTGAGAGAGCGGTGGCTAATGGTATAGACATTAGAAGAATTTCACCTTACTCTCAGATAACAGGAGTATCTAATGTAAAAGGTACTATAAAATGTAATACAGAAATCATACATAGATACTCTCCGGTAAGTCAACCAATAAAAGGTAGGATAGTAGTACCATTAGACTTAGCATTTGAAAGACAATGGAATGATTCACAGAGAGGAACGTTACCATCAATGGCTTTAGATTATGTATCTGAAACTATACTAGGTAATAAGAAGTTAGTAAGTACTAAGTTTCCTGATAAGAATGAATTCTTTGCTAGAGGATGGATAGAAGATAATGAAACATATATAGAGTATGCAATTAAAGATACTCAACTTATATCTGATTTAGATAATAAGATGAATATTACTGATTCAATTTTATCTTTACAAAAATTATTAGTCGCTCCATTCGATGCTTGTTTTTATGCGAGTAATATGGGTACGATTTACTTTTCAAGAACTGCTCATTGGAAAGCCCCAACGGGCAGAAAAACGGGTCGAAAAGACTACGATGGCGCAATGGTCTATGACCCACTAAGCGAGGCCACAAATGGCTTGCATTGGGGTGTAGCGGCCTTTGATTTTGCAGGTCTTTACCCATCAATGATGGTGGCTAGAAATATTAGTTGGGAAACAAAAAGTATAGAACCCACATCGTTCGCAGTAAATCTTAGCACACCTAAGGACTTTAGTGAAAACTCTAATGAAGATATGTTGTATTACAATACAGATAAGTTAGGTATGTTACCAAAGTCAGTTCTTAATCTTAAAACATTAAGAGATTCATATAAACAAAATAGAAAGAACTCTACTTCTGAAGAAGAATACAATAAGTGGGATTCTAATCAGATGGCAGTTAAAAGATTAATGGCTTCCTTCTACGGTGTATTAGCATACCAAGGATTTGGTTGGGCAGATGTTGACTTAGCCGCTAGTATAACTGCTAGTGCTAGAGAAGCAATTAGAAGTGCCGCATTTAAAGCGAGGGAATTATAATGGCCGCAACAAAGAAAAGAGAAACTAAAGTTTGTAAAGTCTGTTCTAAGATATTTAGAATAGGAGTAAACAGACATGATGTTTGTGCTACTTGTAAAAGACGTAACAAAGGAGTCAAACTATGATGTCTCATGAAGAATATTTAAACATACCAATAGTAAGAAATTGTATCTTATGTGGTAAAAAATTTAGATTAGCAAAAAGAGAAGTAACACGATGTGCAAGATGTGTACGTCTATCTAGGGAGAAATTAAAATGAGTAAAATAAATGTAAGTATAAGACCAATACAAAGTAGAAAAAATGGAGCATTCACCTGTGACGCTTGTGGAACGTTAGTTACTGGAACAATGTTAGCATGTCCATGTAGGGGTGAGTAGATGAGTCGAATGAAAAGACATATGGAAAAGTTATACATGCATGGTAGACTATCAAAAGATATTCCTCATACAATGGATTTTGATACTTGGCAAGCAATATTCCTATCGGTACGACAACTCCAACAGGAGGAAGAATAATGAAAGTAGTTTATGGACATACAGATTCTATCTATGTACAAATAGATAATTTAGAAACTGCTAAAGAAACTGTAAAGATTATTAATGACCATGTAAGAACTATCTTTCCTAATCTTTTAGGTTTAGAAGAACATCCTGTAACCTTAGAATTTGAGAAATACTTTCATAGTTTAGGAGTTGGAGCAACTAAGAATAGAAATGCAGGACTAATTACTTGGAAAGAAGGTAAAGATTTAGAAGAAATGGAATTTACTATGACTGGATTTACTGCTAAGAGAGTTTCCGAAACTAAATTAGCAAAGAAAGTACAAATAACTACATTAAAAATGTGGGTCAATGGGAAATCTGAAGAAGATATTGTTACTTATTTAAATGATACATATGAAAAAGTTAGATTTGGAAAGATTTCTAAGTCTGAAATTATAAAACGTAGTAGATATAGACCTGCTAGATTTACAGTAGTATGTAAAACATGTAAGAGAACTTCTGACTTAAACGATTTAAGTCGTAATGAGAAAACTTGTTGTGGTCAACCAGTTCTAGAGACTAGTGAAGGTAAACGTCCGACAATAGGAAGCAATGTAGAAGGAGTATTGTACTATAATAGTAATAACGAAATACCTATAGATGATTCTCATCTTTATCTTAAGATTAATAATAGTCATCTTAAGAAATACTTTCATCCTATCAAAGGTGAATGGTTAAAACCTAATTTTGTAGCAGAACTTAAGGAAGTAGACTTTGAAAAGTATGTTCCACATTGGGATTTCTATGCTGAAACTGTAGTAAAGAAAGCAGAGCCAATATTCAATGCAATGAATTGGGACATTAAACAAGTAATGAGAGATAGCAAACAAAAAACATTAGTGGAGTGGTTTTAATGAAAGAATATACATATAAATGGAATGCAGATAACGCAGATAATGAGGAGTTACCAATATTAAAGATAACAAAATCTTCTTTTGGTTCTTTTCAGTGGTGTCCAAAGAAGTATGAATTTGCATATATAGAAAGATTACCACAAGAAACTTCTGATGCTATGTGGAAAGGCACTATAATACATAATGCAAGAGAAGATTTCTTTAATCAGTTTGATATTAAGAAGGCAGAGACATTAACTCAAAGTGAGTTAGTAGATTATTGTATGAGTTTGTATCCCATAGATGAGAATACTGATATGTATGAAACTATGTCTGTCTTTGAGGCTAACAGATTTTTAGAATCAGTAAAGACTGAAGAGACAAATCAATTCTTACCTGTAGTTAATGAAGCGATGTTAGATGCAGAAATTATAATAGGTAGAAATGATAACCCTAAGTTTCCACTACAAAGAGATTATGTTGTACATCTTCAAGGAATTATAGATAGAATGTTTCAAGATGGTCAAGCCTATATTCCTATGGAATTAAAAACTGGCCCTTGGAAAGATTATAAAACAACTATGATGAGAAAAGAAATGGCTTTCTATAAATTACTATTTGAAAATGCAGAAGAAGAACAACTATTAGAAAATAAATTAGATAATAATATTCCAATAACACATTGGTCTTGGTATTATCCTGCATCAAATTATGTATATGTTGAAGGAGTTAAAACTACTAGTGCAAACGCAGTTAAAAAAGGCTTAGCAGAACTAGTTCATGCATATGAAAATAAAAACTTTCCTGCAAAATACTTTGCAAGAACATGTGCTTCATGTAGTTACTTTGGTATTTGTGATGCGGCCAATACGGAGAGTTGGTTATGAAGTGGGAAAAATATTTTAAAGTAAAAGAAGAATATAAAAGGAGAAATAAATATGAGTAAAATTGAAGATATAGTAATGAAAAAAATAGAAGCAAGAGCAGTATTAGGAAGAAATAAATACAATATAACAATGGAAAGAACTGATTTAAGTAGAAAAGATTGGTTAATACATGCCCAAGAAGAGGCTCTAGACCTTGCAGTTTATTTACAGAAACTAATTATGGAGGAAGAATAATGATAGAAGATAGAATTAAAAAATTATTAGAAGAAAGAAAATGGACATTTGCAGATTTTCAAGACATGCAAGGTATAATTGATGAGTTCAATCTAGAACTACAGGATACTATGACTAAGGTAGAAAAGTTAGATTTTATATTTAATAAACATATTTTTGGTCATGGTTCTAATACTGTTATTCCTGATAGATGGGAATTTCAAGATATATTTTCTAGAACAGTATCAGAACATTTAGATATTACTATAGCAAATGTATTGAAAGTTGAATTAATGAATGCAAATATAAATTTTAAAAAGGAGGAAAAAACAAATGTATCCAAGAGAAGTGTGGGCAGGAAGCCATCTAAAAAACGCACCACAAATGAAAAGACAGATAGTGAAGAGTAGAACAGAATTTTTATCATGGGTTAATTCCTATAATGGTATTATGAATTGTTACACTACTGTATATGACTATGGAGAATTTAATGAAAACATTAAGTTAGATTATTCAGTTATATTAGATAGAATGTTTTTAGATTTTGATGCACATGATAAACCATTGCTAGAAGCATTTGAGGATTATGATAAGTTAAGAGACTATTACATAAGTTTAGGAATTAAGTTTGATTCTTTCTTTAGTGGAAAAGGTTTTCATATGATAGTCTATGGTGAAATTGTAGATGATATCAGAAGCATTCAACGGTATTATACCAAGATGGCTATTGATTATCCTACCCTTGATAGAACGGGCATACAAACTAATAGACTTCGTAGAGTCCCTAATTCGATGAACCTTAGTAGTGATGGGTATTTTTGTATACCATTAGATAAGAAATATAGTCTGTCTAAAATCTTACAGTTAGCGAGAAAACCTCATTTAGTTTCATCTAGAACTGATGGTAAATTATTAACTTGGCCCGATGTTAAGCCAATAGAATTATCTAATATAGAGATAGACATACCTACCCCACTTGGAAGAATACCAATACTACCTTGCTTACATAATGCAATAACTGTAGAAAATCCTAGTCATTATGCTAGAGTTTATCTCATACAATGGTATAGAGATTTACTATCATTAGGTGAACGAGAACTTTCGCATGAAAAGAAAGATGAAATTGTTTCTCAAATTATGGGAGAACTAAAGATAATTTCCTCTGTTGAAGATATATGGTTAGATTGGGATGAGATTAAATCTAGAAAATATGTTACAGGTATTGTAAATAAAGGATATCATGCGGCAGGTTGTAAATCTATATTAATACCCCAAGGGTATTGTGTTGGTAAATGTTGGAGGTATCATGAATGAATAAATTGTTAATAGATAGTAGAGAAGATTCTAACTTAACTAAAGCAGTAATAGCAAAAGCAGAAGAACTTAGTATTTCTTATTCTAAAGAATGGTTAGAAATTGGAGACTATACATTTAACGATGTATGTTTTGAAGCGAAGTCATCATTTGATTTCCTACAGTCTGTAGTAAATAAAAGATTGTGGAATCAAATGGATAATATGGATAGAGCATTTACAAATAATCTTGTAATTGTTTATGGTTCTCAAGTAGAAGCAGTAGCAAGTTTCATTAGTTATTCTAAGACTACACTACCTAAAGCCAATCAAGCAAGACTACTAAAGAATAAATTCTATGGAGCAATAGGTAAGATTCTTTTAGATACTGATTGTAGTATCATATGGGTCAAAGATGAAAAAGAAGCGGCACAAATTATATGTGTTGTTTGTAAAATGCAACCAATAAATAGGGATATATATAATCCTAGGTTAATTAAACAACGTAAAATTAGTACATCAGATTTAAGGATAGATGTATTAACAACAATAAAAGGTGTAAGTGAAAAGAAAGCCAAATTGTTAATTAAAGAATATGGTTCTCTTATGGAAATAGGAGAAACCTCTGTTAAAGAATTAACAGAATTAGATGGTTTTGGCAAAATATTAGCCGAAAGAATCTATGGAGTATTTAACTCCGAAATAAAACAGGTGATATAAATGAGTGATAATAACTATGATAATGAAGAAGAAGAAGATAGATTATATTTTGAGGGGTTGGCGGAAGAAGTTCCTAAACGAAAAAATAGTAAACTCCCCAAAGTAGTTGAAGAATATGTAAAGAGTGCAGTAGAAGTCTCTCACTATAATGAAGTACCATCTGCTATATCTTTCTACGTTCTGTTAGGTCAAATATGTAAAGACATGGTAGCCATACCGAATGGTAGAAGGACAGATGATACAAGAGTACAATTTATTTGGATGCAAACTTCAGGTACAGGTAAGTCTACATTGTATGATTTTTATGGGCCAGTATCTAGATTAACTTTTGATATCTTAAGAGATAAACATGGTGTAGATTTCAATACATTTGCAGTAAAAGACATTACCGATGCAGGATTAATTGGTTCTATGGGTGAGACTGAGGAAATGGTTGAAGATGAAAATGGAAATATTACTAGACAAAAAGTTCCTATTCAATTATATGGTGAATTAGAAGGAAGTGGCTTAGCGGCTTTTGATGAGTTTGAATATTCAGGAGTGTTTAAAACTTCTAACCATAAAGAAAATGTAGTATTATATCTTAATACCTTTATGAATTCTCTACATGGAGAAAATTGGATTATCACTAAGAAACTAAAAGAAGGAGATGTTATGGAATGTAGGTGTCAACGTTCTTTATTTGCTACAACTTATATTCCCAAACAATTAACTTCCGTTATAGCAGAGAAAGGAGTAATGCAAAGAACTCTAATCTATATTAGAGAAGTTCCACAGGAAATACAGGATGAACTTAGAGATGCTATTATTGATGAAGTAGGTACAATTGTAAATAGAGATTTACCCGTAGCCAAGTTTGCAACCGGATTTGTAAAAATATATGAATCTCTTAAAAAACATTTTGATGATACAGGTCAAGATGCATTAAGAACAATAACATTTTCTCCTGCGTTTAATTCAGCATTAAAAAATGAATCATGGAAGATGAGAAACTTTGTATCGGATAGCAGACCCGCAGTTTTTGAAATAGCAAGTAACTTCATTACAAGACTAAATGGTACTATGACAAGGATGGCAGTACTAAGTTGTATAGCAGAAGCACCTAATATTAGAGATAAGAATAAGAGGTATATTGTGACCGAAAGACATGTTAGACAGGCGGCTTATATAGTCAGACAATGTTATAAGTCTCTTGTATCGTGGCTTGACTCATCCCTAAAGGAAAGACCTCAAGGTTTACAGGCGGAAGCGACTAAGCAAAAATTTATTAAAACATACCAAGAAATACTAAATGAGAGTTCTGATACAGAAGGTTGGATAAATAAAACAACATTATTAACAAGAATTAGAAAACAAACTGGAATTAGTCAAGCAACTTTATATAGAGATTTTAAGAAGATAGCAAAAGAAAATTTTGAGAACAAAAGAATAGGAAAATATAGTTACCTAAAAGAAATAAGGAGTGAACAAAAATGAGTAATATAACGTATGAGCATCAATTTTTGGTGTTTAATGTAAGTGACGGGCCAAAAACGATAAACGAATCTTTGAATACCTACGGACAAGAAGGTTGGAGATTAACTACAATGATTACTGTTGGTGGTGGAGAACATATTGTAGCATGGATAGTTAAAGACCATGCACTACTTGCACCCGACCCAACTAAATCAGAAGCAAATAAAATTGCTCAATTGTGGTCATCAGCAGAAAAAACCGATGATAAGAAGGGTAAATGATATGTCAGTTATGGCAATTGATTTAGAAACAAAAAACTACTCTTATGAAATAGGAGGTTGGGATAACACCCATATGTTTAGAGTGTCTACAGTTTGTACTTGGGATGGAGATAAAGGAACAATTTATATTGATAAAGCAGTAGATAATCTAAAGAAGTCTAATGTAGAAGTTAAAACAATCTCTCAACTTAAGTTTGATTTAGATGACCACTTTGAAAAAGGTGGTAAACTATTAGGACATAATATTGTAGCCTTTGACTTACCAGTATTAAAGAATGCATTAGATATATATTGTATTAAAAAATATTTAGATGCGGGAGCATATATTGATACAAGTCAAATATTAAATAAAGGATATGGAGAAAGGTATAGTCTTTCTAATTTAGTTCAGCATACTTTAGGAACAGATAAACTAATGACTAGTGAAGATGCTCCTGTTGTTTGGAAAGCAGGTGGGTATTCGGAAGTTGCAGAATACTGTTTAAAAGATTGTGAGTTAGTTTATGATTTATGGAAACATGGTCAATCTCATAATATAGTAAAAGGTTTCTCTTTAAAAGGAGAAGAAATAAAAAACTTGGAGGTGGAATGGTAATGTCAACTTGGGAATATATAGGTTGGTTTTTCTTCTTTTGCTTAATGTGTCTTTTATTCTTTGCTTCATTCGGAACTAGTAGATATTCCGAATCTAGTATTGATGAATATATGGACAACTTGATAGCAGAGGAGAGCCAAAGAAATGGCCCTCTCTGAAATTTGTAAATTTTGTAATCAATTATCTATCCCTAAAAGGATTAAGGGTAGATATATTGGTTCAAAAGAACAAATTAAAATTTGGGAATGTCGTAAATGTAAAGCACTATGGTCAGATAATTAATTTTATCCGGCCATAGTGTCTTTTTTTTTTAAAAAATTTAATAAAATATTAGTGTTATATAACATTAAAATAATTAGTGTTATATAACACAAAACCTATTAGACATTTTGGGGGTGTCTGAGAGTATATAAACTCCGAAAAAATGGTTGAACTGCTTTTCTAATTTACACACTTTAGCAAAAAAATAAAATACTAGTGGTTTACTTTTTACACTATGACTAACCACTCCGATATTAGTGAAGCATTTGTAGGTTGGAATGCATGAATTTAAATCTTGATTTTACAATGGGATTTCTTGATAATCTAAATGCAAATATATATGAGATACCAACTTCTATCAAACTTATTTTAATGGTTCTTGGTTTAGTAAGTATAGTAGGTATGGAAAGATGGCGTTCTTTTAAAAAAAATTATATTAATTTCTTTGGTTTTAAGGTAGAATAAATGAAAATAGATTCAGATGGTTATAACCGATTTTGGTTTTGGTTTGCTAAAAAGATAGGGTTAATAATATGATGGACTGGGATTATTGGGATGCAATTCTAGAAGCGATGGGTGAGAGTATTGAGCAGAATAGATAAGATGTTTTGGTATCTTTCAAATAAATTTTTTGTGTGGTTAGCACTAAAGAATCAATAATTATGTAAAATCTACCCATACGGTAATTAGAACTTCTTCAAAAGTAATATCTCCACTTACTCTTCTAACTTGTATTGCGTCACCTGCTACAAAGGCTTGGTTAAAATCTAAAGTGGCTACGGCATAAGTGCTACTATTACCAAATGGCCTTATCATATTATCACCATTTAATACGACAGTTGCATAATCATCACCACTATTAGCGCCAGTAATTCTTACGGCAAAAGTAGCACCGTTAGTACTACTAGTAATAGTTCCACCACCTGCATTTCTAATTGTTATAGCCTTTACTACTCCCGCAACAGGCATACCATAACTGTTAATACTACTACTAGAAGCGTTTGCACCTAATACATTAAAATTATAATTAGCAGTATTACTCACGTTGTCTCCTTGGAAAAAGAACTGAGCATAACCATTAAATTTACTACTAAATCTTACTACATCAGCACCATCAGTTTTTAATATTTCATCTACTGTACCGTCTGCGTTAGGTAATTTATAAGCATCATTTATGTTTAATGTACCATCTGATTCAAGTAGCATTCTTACTCCACCATTTCCATACCATCTTAAATCATTAGAACCATTACCCGAATTTATTATCCACGGCCCAGTTGAATCAGATGATAACTCAAGAGCCGCCTCGTTATCTGTAGATTCTACTGTTATCTTTTGCACACCTGAACCTTTAACATGTAATGCAGTAGAAGGAGAAGTATTGTTAAGTCCTATTCCGAGTCTACCATTACTACCGTCTAAAAACATTCCATTAGTACCACCTGCATAAGTAAAAACAAGACTACCACCTGCGACATTAGAACCTATACGAACTGTATTAGGTAAAGTTCCATTAGTGCTTCCTCTATATTGGAATATTCCGACAGTTGCAGTATTTTCTTTTAATGTAAAAGTTCCTAGACCCGCCGTATTGTCATTGTCAATAGAAATTGCTAAGGTGCCCGATGTATCACCTGCAACTTCTAATTTTTCAGCAGGAATTGTAGTACCTATTCCAACATTACCACTATCAAGTACCGTAACTTTTGTAGCCCCACCTGCTTGTAAATACAAATCATCATCGGCTCTTAAGAATAAATCATCATCGGCTCTTATTGTCATATCTGAACCGGAAGTACTACTGTAAATGTATGTACTAGCATTTCCACCAAAGTGTATAGCAGTACCCGCAGTACCATCTGACATTACATCAATTGCACCATTTATCTCTACTTTTTTAGAATTTGTTGGATTTAATGAAATAGTTCCATCGGCATTAACTGCCATACTTTGTACTCCTGATATATCATTTACACTAAAGATATCTCCACTGTTTAATATTGGAGAGATAGAGAAAACTTGTCCTTGTACTCCCTCAAAGGATAAACTATTATCATCTAATATTTTTAAATCAATAGGACTGTTATCCTTACCTGTAAATGTCATTTTAGGATGTGTAGATGCTACACCTGTATTGGGTGTAATTAAAATGTCTTTATCACTATCTGCCATTATAAATCAACTCTTCCTCTTATATTATTAAATGATTGGGCTACTTCTACACTTGTCAGCGCAGTATCGTATATCTTTACGAAAGCAATCTGCCCATTAAAGTGTCCTGCATAACCTTTGCCGATTGTAATGTTATGTGTAGCGGCTTCGGCGGCAGTAATTGTTTGTGAATTTGTATCTGTAAAACTTGTAGTTGTTCTTTTTAATTCTCCATTTTTATAATGTCTGTTTTGTGTATTAGTAAAATCTCTTACAACTGTATAATGATGCCAAGTATTATCATCTGAAAAATGACCCGTTCCTGCACCTGTTCCAAGATAATAATTTGTACTAGCATCTGCACCATTACCATAGTATAAAGTCATAGAACCACTTGTTTCATTTGTTATTGTTCCTGTACCATGATAACTCTTATTGTAAACATTACATCTTACATTATGAACATCTGATTTAAACAATACTTCCCAAGTTGCATCTCCTGTTAAGTTATCAACTAATGGAGTATCACCTACTGCTAAGTAATCATTACTTCCATCAAAATTAAGATAGCCAGCGTTATTAGTACTAAATGATGCACCGTTTGTAATAGTAGCAGAAACTTGCTGGATAACATCATATACAGTAGTTCCACTTCCTGAATATGATTTAGGATTAGCGGCATCATAACAAAAAATAAGATTACTAGGCTTAGATAATTTAGCCCCACCTGCTACACCCATATTTATTCCTCCAAGGATTCCATTATATCTAAAGCGGCAGTTTGTAATTCAACTGTAACATGTTTACCAATACCTGAAAGTATATTATTTAATTGTCTTACAGAATATTCTTTTCCATTTATTTCATATTTCATATTCCAACTCTCCCTCTTGTTGCATTAAAGTTCTGTAGAATTTCTGCGGCAGATAATGTTTTAGAATAAATTCTAGCACAAAGCATACTTCCCATGAAATTATATCTTGTTGTACCAGTACCATATCCTGCCATTATTTTGTTTATTCTTAATTCTGAATCACCAATTGATACTGTATTACCTGTTTGTACTCCATCAACATAGAAAGTTAATACTCTTCCGGTTGTCGCAGTAAATACAACTTGATGCCAGTCTTTATTCCCTGTTAAAATATTAGTTCCACTATCATAATAATCAGCATCATTATCTCTAAATCTAGGATACCAACTATTTGTACCCGACATTTGCCAAATTATCCAAGGTTGTGTGTTACCTCTTCCTGCTAAACTATTGAATGTAATTACTGCATTAGCCCTTGGCTTAGCCCAAAACTCACAAGACCAAGCATCTTCATCAGCAATTAGAATATCATCATCTAAACCTAATTCATTAGCATAATTAGTAGAGTCTGTTGCCGAATTTCTTCCTGTAACTCCTAAATCAATTGCTTTAATTGCACCTGTATCTGTAGGAAAAGAAAAAGATGCAGTTGTCCCTGAACCTGTTATCCCTCTATCAGTTCTTGATGAATGAGAAACAATAGCACTATCTCTCATACTTGTTACTTCATCATCAGAATCAGTACACTTTACATTACCTGCATCAAATGAAAATATTAGTGAATCACTAACAACATTTAATCCGTTATGAAATCCCATTATTCTTCCTCTGTTATTATTTCTACTGGAAGAGGTTCTTCTTCTCCTTGCCATTCAGGGTAAGTTAATATTTCTTTTATTTCTTTATGAGTTAATGGCCCAATTGTATTCTTTAATTTAGAAATAAAATTAGGTTTTCTTCCTTCCCATTTTACAAATGTTTTTTTACCATTCTTACTATAACGTAATGTATCTTTAGAAGTTTCTAATACTTTATCAAATAGAATTGAATCTACGTCTTTTGTATTTATTATTATATATTTTCTCATAATCCAAACCTCTTTCTATTTGCATCAAAGTTTTGTTTAACTTCAGCAGGAGTTAATGCTTTCTTATACATTCTAGCCATAGCCAATCTTCCTTCATAATATTGACCTTGAGAACCACTAGCCGCTTGTTTACTACAAATTTTCCAATCATGTTGGTCAGGAGTTCCTAAACCTGTTACATCACTAGGGTCATAAGATTGTCCTAATTCTCCATTTTTATATATTGCCAAAAGGGTGTCATTTTTCCAAGTCATAATAATGTTATGCCAAGCATCTCTAGTAATACTTACACCTCTTTCTTTAGAAGTATTTCCACTTCTAACCCATGCTATTACAAGATTATCAACTGGGTGTCTCCATATTCCATGTGAACCTGCATAACCCCCTCTTGTAAATATAGAAGACCTTGCTGAATTAGACCAATCTGCATTAGCAGGAACATATATCCAAACTTCTAAACTAAAGTCATCAGCAAAGGTAGCAGGATAACTATTATTTGTTACAGTTAAATCTTCATTAACACCATCAAAAGTAAAATAGCCATCTGTACTATGAGTTGGACTATTAGCAAGAGAAGTATTATTTCCCCCTGCTATATCAGTAGCACTAGAAAATGATTTAGGATTTAGAGCATCAATACAAACTTCTAGTTCTTGTACTACTTTTGGCCCATAGTGCATTAATACTCCACCACCATCTTATCAATATCTTTTCTCTCTGCTTGTACAAAGTAATAACAGTTAATAGAATGCATCTTTTCATTTTCAACATAGATTTTATTATCTTCTATCTTGTCAACATATAATCTTTGAAATCTACCTTTACCAGTAAGTTGTACTGTTATAGTATCTTCATCTACTAATCCTAACCAATAATCAGGTAGTTCAATTACACCACTATCTTGTAATGTTCCTCTAACATATACACCATGTTCCGGCCCTTCAAGAGAACCATGTCTTAGTATTTTTCCTTCTTTAGTTGGATGAGGAATAACGAATGATTTACTTGTAGCGGCTAATGTTGTAGCAGATAATGTTCCTGTTACTGTAGCACCATTAGCACTTGTTGCAAACTTAGCCACATTATTATGATAAAGAGTTACTGCACCATCTGTAATAAAAGTAGCCATATTTTCTGCGGCATCTGCACCACTCTTTATTGCAACTTGACTTGAGTTAATGATTAAAGAACCAGTTCCTTCTTCATCTATGTAAGAGTTAGAACCATCGTGATAAATAGATAAGTCTTGACTTGCACCAAATCTTAATTTTGTATTATCAAGAGGTAAATCTACACTAGAAAATGCTTGAGCCGCACTTGAACCTCCGCTTTTTAATCTCAAAACTTCTTCTGATGTAAGTTGACTATTACCTGTTTCATTACAATCAACAAAGAAACTCATAGAGCCTTCATTAACTGACCCTAAATATTTGTAGGCAATTCTTCCATCAGCAGAACCAGTTCTAAATGTAATTCCACTCCATGCTCCGTTAGTAGTAGATAAATTTTCAACATATACTCCACCACCTTGAGAGTTAGCCCCGATAGCACCTGCACCGGAACTTGAACCACTACCTTGTGGGTCAGTTCTGTTATCTGTGTATTTAACATGAAGTGGAAATGTAGGAGCAGTAGTTCCTATTCCAACATTACCCGCAGAAGTAATTCTCATCTTTTCTGACCCATTTGTGTAGAATGTCATCCTGTTATCTGTATGACGATATTGAATTCTGCCAACTGCATTAGCATCCGAATCTCCAAATAATAATCCACCATAATCTGAGTTATTTCCGGTAGTAATTTGAGCATATGCACTAGAAGTTGATTTAATTTCTAAACTGTAAGCGGGGTCAGATACTCCTATTCCGACTTTACCATCATGAGTTATTCTCATTCTTTCAGTATTACCATCATCTGCCTCATTTGAACCACTACCCATAGTAGAATCATTAGTAGAGAATACTAAATTAGCATCGTGAAGACCCGCAGTAGAACCTGCACTTGTATCTCTTACTGCCGCTATTGAAGCACTAATAGAATCAAAGTCTGTTTCTGTGCTAATGTCGAATGCTATACCTGTAAATGAATTAGTCGCTACTGTATTGTTTCTAAGTAAAACCATGTTACGATATGTTTCATTTGTATTTGCAAAATCCGTAGTATCTCCACCACTAAACTCAAGATGTAATAACGCTAATGGGTTACTATCCCCGATACCAATCTTACCATCCGTACCAACAACTAATCTAGGAGTATTATTTACTTCATCATAGATAGAAAATCTATCTGAATTACTTGCTAACTTACCTAGACTCCATTTGTTAGTACCTGCTTCTGCAAAGAATACTACAGCATAACCATCGTCAGGAGTATCTATTTTTATTCCTGCCCCTGCATCTGTTGATTTGAATAATCCTAATACTTCATCAGCACTTTCAACGTGCAACATTTCAGAAGGAGTTGCAGTTCCTATTCCTACATGGCCTGTTGTTCCTTCGACAACAAATTTATACCCGTTACTACTACCATTTATGTTATACAGACCAAATGCTCCCCTTCCGTCTGTTGTTCCTGCATTGTTAGCCGTAGAAATTAGTCTCCATTCACTACCACCCGTTGCAGTTGCCGCAAGACTAATCTGTGAACCTGTTATATGGGATGAATCAACACTCAATGCTACTTCAGCCGCATCCGAAAGATGAAGTTTAGTAGAAGGACTTGCAGTTCCTATTCCAACTTTACCAGTAGAATCAATCCTCATTTTTTCAACTGCATTAAGTCTAAACGATATTCCATCATAAGCAGATATAGCAAGTCCATCGGGATTAGAACCATTATGGTCTTGTACTGTAATTGAAGGTTGATTAGTGTTTAAGAATCCTTCACGGAAGTACAGACCTGCACCTGCACCTTCTGTATAAGCATCAATTAACACACTACCCTCGACATGAAGTTTAGTATCGGGAGCAGTAGTACCTATTCCAACTCTAGCATTTGCCCCATCAATTATCATTATGTCAGAGTCATCTGCCGCACCAAGATACAATTTACTATTTGCTTGTCGGTCATACAAGTAGGAAATAGAACCGGATTTAGTCAGTAATAGTGAATTACCATCATTACTTCCCGAAGAGTTATCTGTATCACTAAGATATATTCTAGGAGTTGCAGATGCTAATTTTAAGTTTGTTCCGTCATAAGTAAAAGTTGATTCACCTGTCATTGCATCTGCACCTGTTGCAGTTAAGATTCTATTATTTGCACCATTAGCCATAAAGTCAGATACATCTACACTAAATGTAGTTCCACTAAGGTCAAGTCCTGTACCTGCTGTATAAGTTGTATCTGAATTATTTGTAAAAGAAAGACCATTTTGCATATATGTCTTTAGCCTAGACAATGTAGCCTTTCTGTTTGTTCCACCTGCACCATCATCAACTATCATTAAGTCAGCATCTACTAAAGCCGCACCAATGTCAGTCATACCATCTATATCTAGTGAAAATGTTTTACCTGAAAGTCCAATACCTCCATTTGAACCTACTGCTAAATGTTGAGTTACATTTGATTCTGCAATTCTAGCATTTGCAAATGTACCGGAAGTAATTTTACTTGTTGCTAAAGCAGGTATATTAGAAGCCGCTAATCCTCCATTTAAGATATTAATCTCAGCAAGAGAAGCAGTAATTCCTAAATTTGTTAGTCCTCTTCCTTGCTGAGTTGCGTCTAGACTTTGATTAGCATCTACTCTCAATCTATTTCCTAATGATGTAGCAGTAGTAGTGGAGAAAGAAGCATCATCTCCAAGAGCCGCCGCTAATTCGTTTAGAGTATTTAATGCACTAGGAGATGAATCAACAAGATTTGAAATTTGAGTTCCAACATATGCTACTATTGATTGTTGAGTAGCAAGATGAGAAGCAGAATTAGAAGAAAAGTTATCTTCATCTAATACTGGAACAACTAAATCTACTGTATTATCTCCTGTTTGGTATGTAGCAGTAATGAATGTTTCAGTATTTCCTGTAAACAACCCACCTGCAAAATCTTCTACTTGTGCTTGTGATAATTGAGTGTTAGTGTTAGTAACAGAATTAGTAATTGTTACTGCACCATCAGTTTCAGCAATAGTAATTCCTGTTCCGGCAGTAAAGGCTAATGTTTCAGTAGAATCTAATGTATTTCCCCCTGCTGTTACAGTTCTAAATGTATTATCATTAGCGGTCATGTCATCTACAACGAGATTAATTTTACCTGCTCCTGCTCCATTATCTACATAGGATGCACTAATTCTAGTTTCAGTATTAGAAGCAAACATATTACCTACAATATCTTCAACTGCTTCAGTTGTTAATTGTGTATTAGTAGTGGAAATACTACCTCCTAATGGAATAGCACTTCCATCAATAGTAATAGTACTATTACTTAAAGAAGTATTAGTAATATTACTTAAAGTGTTATGACTTGCATTAATTGTTTTGTCAGTTAGAGTTTGAACAGCCGCTAATTGCACTATGTTGCTATTCGTTATAGAAGCAATCTTTGTGGCAGTACCTGTTACGTTTCCTGTTAATGGCCCTGCAAATGCAGTTGCAGTTACAGTACCACTAACTTGTAGTTTAGTAGAAGGACTTGTAGTGCCTATTCCTACATTACCTGTATCTTGTTTTATAGTCATGCGTTTGCTAGTACCACTTTGCGTACTTAGTACTAAATCTTCGTCACTATATGATGAAAGTGTTCCATGAGCAGAACTTGTATTTACAATAAGGGGTTGATTAAAGTAAAATCTTGTTTGACTTCCTTCTATATGATTCCAACTAGGACTAGTACTTCCTATTTGTATTGTACCATATTGAGTTCTAACTTCTAATTGTCCTCCGTCTTCTCCTAAGTGAACTGATGTTAAATCAGCAGGAGCGGCAGTAGTATCTCCTGTAAGAACCATATAACTAGACAATGTTTTTACTCCGGCAATAGTTTGATTACCAGTAGTATAAACTCCATTAGTTACAGTAGCCGCATTACCTGTGGTTGAACCGGAAGAACCACTTACATTTCCTGTTAAAGCACCTACAAACCCACCACTAGAATAAAGAGACTTATTAATTTCTAATCTAGTGTTTGGATTACTCCATATTAATGTAGGGGTAGTACCGGAAGACCAAGCACCAAAAGTTAAACCTGCTCCGTTGGCCGCAGATGAAGTAGTAGCCGCTTTTCCAACTGTAATGTTTAAATCTTCTACATCTAAAGTTGCAGTATTAACTGTAACTGTATCTCCGCTAACGAGTAAGTCGCCTGTAACTGTTAAGTTATCTCCTACCGTAATAGTACCACTACTTGTTCCTAAAGTATATGATGCTACACCGTTTAATAATGTAATAATCTCACTAGCAGTTTGGTCAGCCGTTGCAGATGCTTCAATACTAGATAATTTATCAAACTGTGTATCAGTCATTAAACCATGTGCATCAGTTGTAGCATCAGGAATAATAGCAGTTTTAGTTGTCCCATCACTATGAGTTAATGTTATTAATCCATTTACAACTGCTAATCCTGTAACGGCAGTAGGAGAAGATAATATTAATTTACCATTCACAACACTAGTATTTATTGATAAACCTCCATCTATGTCAACATGAGTACTTCCCCCTGAAACATCTGTAAGTTTTAATATCGCATGAGTATTAGTATTATTCATTGATGCACTCATTGAATATCCTTGAATTTCATCACCGTCTAATTTTTTATCTAATTGTGCTTGTATATTAGATGATAAACCAACTAAATAACCTAAATGACTACTACTTAGATTAGCAGGAACACCACTTAATTTATTTAGTTCAGCCGCAGTAGCAGTTATACTTAAGTCATTTAAATCAGTAACCATATCTCCTAAAGAAGTACTTAATCCTGAAATTTTACTTTGTGCAATAGAACCTGCTAAATGGTCGTTAGTTACTGCACCTGAAGTAAGTGAAAAATTATTAGCATTAGGAGCAATATTATCTAACTTATTACTTCTAGCAGTTGTAAAATTAAGTTCAGTTAAACCTCCATTGCCAACAGAATAAGTAGTATTAGTATAATTACTTGGATTGATAGTAGTACCTGTATTAGTAGTCCAATCTAAAATTTGATTACCACTTGGTATTGTTGGTTTGTTTTCTATGAAAGAATCCCCACTACTTGAGGCCCAATTTGCATTAACATTTACTTCTGCTCCATCTGCAACGTTAATCATTGTTCTTAGATTTGCAGGAGTTATTTCTTCTATCACACCTGCATTAGCACTATCTCTTCCAAGTATTATATTTGTTGTTGAAACATTTTGCATCTTAGCATATGTTATTGCGCTGTCTGCTATCCTATTAGTTGCGAATGTTCCATTTGTAATTTTAGATGCGCCAAGATTAGGTATATCACTTGCAACTAACTTATCAAATATATTTGCTATACTAGCCCTTCTTAATGGATTGCCTGAAGTTATTGAACCGTCATCAAACATTATAAAATCAGCAGTTCTATCAATACCCGTTTCTAATCCTAAACCACTAGCACCATTAATATTAATTTTTAAGGATGCTCCTGTTCTAGTTAAACCATCTGCAATAGTAAGACTAGGTTCTTTACCACCTAATGAAGTAGATAGACCTGCAATTTTACTTTGGTCGATATCAGCATTACTTGCAACCTTTACATTTGTAATAGCCCCATTATTAATTTTAGCCGTAGTAACCGCATTACTTACAATCTTAACCGCAGTAACAGCCCCATCATTTATTTTAGCAGTAGTAACTTTACTTGTTCCTATTGTTGTAGCACCATCAGCACTAGATGTTACATCCCCAGTATGATTAGGGTGAACATATGTATTAGCATCAGTAGTACCTGTATAACTTAAGTCGGATAATGAAAGAGTTCTAGTTCCCATAGCCGTAACATGACCAGTAGCATTTGTTGTTATAGAATCAACTATAACTGCGCCACTAGTATCTATGTTCGTAACTGCATCAATAGTAGCATGAGCATAGTCAGATGGTATTGTCATATTATAATATGTACTTCCATCATTTGTAAACTGCCATTTATCTGATGATTCATCCCATTTTAAGAAAACATTTGTACTGTCTCCTCTTTCAACTTCTATACCTGAATCAAATGCTACACTATTAGCAGTACCAGTAATATCACTATTTAATGTAATAAAATTATCTGCAAGATTTATAGTTCCTGAATTAACTGTGGTAGTTGTCCCACTAACTATTAAATCTCCACCTACTGTTACTCCACCTGTAAAGGTCGCCATATGTGTACCAGTATCCCCAATAGTAAAATTTCCTAAAGTTCCACTAAGTACAGTTTTAACAGTATCAGCAGAAACAACATCTGCATCAGCAGTAATGCCTGAAAGTTTCGTTCTTTCAGCATTAGTCATTATAATTCCACTACCAAAATTAGTGATACCATTAATTTTGTCAACTGTTATTGCACCGTTAGAAATTTTAGCCGTAGTAATTGCATTATTTATTATTTTACCAACTGTTACTGCATTAGAAGAAAGTTGAGCATTACCTATAGAGTTGTCTGCTATTTTATCAACTGTTACTGCATCACTAGCAATCATAGCAGTAACAATTTGTGTTTCTCCAATTGCCCCTGCGCCAGTAGAACCTAATACTCTATTAGCAGTTCCCAAGTTTTGCATCTTAGCATAAGTAACTGCGTCATTAGCAATTTTTGCAGTAGTAATATTGCCATCTGTAATTTTTGCTGTAGTAATTGCATTTGCCTGTATATTTGCAGTATCTATAGCATTTATTGCTAGATTTACTCCATCCGTAGTTGCTAATGTTCCTGTAGCAGTAGGTAATGTAATAGTAGCAGAACCTTTAGTCAATGTTCCATTTGCATTAATTCTAACTGTTTCGGCATTACTATTAATAATACTTATTCCTCTAGTTGTTTGTGTATATCCTAACCATTGTACAGGTCTATCGGTTGCACTATTTGATGAAGTTTTAATGTATTTAATAGTAGCAACAGGTATATCTCCAGCCGATAATGCAGAAACAGTAGAAACACTAAATCCTGATTTAGCACCATCTCGTATTTGTAGGGAATTACTAGAATCAACTACTAATACAGAATAATGGTCAAAAGAAGAATTTACTATTGTATTAGGACTATCAGTAGCCGCACTAACAGTTACCAATAATCCATTTCTAAGAACTTTACCTGTGGATACTGCATAAGTAGTATACCCACCTGTTGAACCTTGAGTAATTGTAAACCCACTAATTACCCTATTTTCACCCGTAGCGATATTTAAAGAAGCAATTATGGCACTATGTATACTATCTGTTTCATCTGTAAGTCTAACACTATTAGTTCCTGAAGAAGAGAAAGTACTAATGAATCCTGAATTATTTTGGTCTGTCATTTTAATTAACCTCTACTTGTATTGTAAATGTAACTGTGTCATTTGAAGCAACCACACCTGTATTGGGGAAGGAAGTCCTGCTTAGTAATGTTCCGTTAGTATGAAATATTCCAAGTTCGGAAACTCCAGTGCTTCCAATATCTGTTCCAGTAATATCTACAACCCATACAATAGAACTACCAATTATACTAGGAGTCTGACCAGTTTTAGTGTGTACTACTGAATCTAATGCAAACTGACTTGCGGCAGTATCATCTCTTCCATTTCCTATCTTTATCACTGTATAATTAGCCTTAATATAGGAGGTTGCTATATCTACTTTTCCTGCATTTACTATCATTTATTTATCACCTATTGTTCATAATATTCTTCATTATATGTTTTAATAATCTCTGTACCAGTTTGTATTCCTATTGTTTCTAATATTCCAATTGAATCTCCAAAACCAAGATTTGAACTTGCTCCTATAGGAGTGGATATAGTGTAACCGAATGATATTTGATTTATATTTATCGCATCAAATAAATATTTACCTGTTGTGGTATTTACAGAATCTTTACTAGAAGTTGAGATAGCGTCTTCCCTTTGTTGTAACTTAATTTCAGTTAGTCTTTCTGCTATAGATTTATTAAAAGTACCTACAGTAATTTCTAAAACTCCTGCTAATATATTTTCTATTTCAAAAACTCTATAATCAGCATTAGGGATATTATGTTCGGGGAAATTTAAATTAACAACATCTCCTGCTGTTAGTAATTCTAAACCTTTCTTTTGAATTTTTAAATTAATTTTTCTAGAATCAGAATTATGAGTTGCAAGTATTTTATTAGCCTTTAGTTGTGCTTCACTTTTAGTTTTTATAGATGGGCTTATATGTTTTATAACTTTAGTATTACCTTTATGTGGTATTTCTGCGGTATAAGTTACTCTGTCTCCTATAACAATTACTTTATTTGCTTTGTCAAACATACTAACATTGTTTTCAACAGAAATTAATCTTTCACTTTCTCTATAATTAATTGAAAATTTTCTTAATTTTTTAATATCACTTATATTACGAGTAATTACTTTACCATTATTTATACTATATTCTAAATCTTTACTATTTGATAAAACATTTAAAGCAGATAAAGTATCTAAATTTTGAAAATTTAATGTACTAATAAATGTTTTTTGATTTACTGTTACAAATTCATCACCAACCTGCGGAGTATAAAATAGTTTTTCTACTGTAATTCTATTGCCCGTTACAGATTGATTAGCAGTATTATTTCCATTACCTATAGCAGTAACTTTACCAACTAAATAACCAGTATGAGTATAAAGAATATCACCAACAACAATATTACTTACTGATTCATAACAATTTAATTTACGCACATGTATACCAAGGTCGCCATCATCACCTTGTACTTCAAATATATTTCCTGTTTCTGTTGTAAAACTATTACTATGGTCAAAATTTAATCCTGAATTATTAACTATTTTTTCTAAAAATGTATCTACATTTGTTCCAATTTTAAACGTAGAACCTATATGACATTTTTCAATTTCTTTAAGTTTAGGCCGACCTTCTAATCTTAACTTAACTACTTTAGAAAAGGATACCACTCCATTACCATTTAAAACATCACCAAATTTAAAACTTAATCCTACTTCAGTGTCCCTTCCTATTGTATTGCGATTAGTATTAACTGTCATATTATGTCTTGAAGAAGTTACCCCATCAGTTACGTATACATCTAATACTTCTCCATTTGTAAAACTATCATTTACTGTATCAATAGTTCTTCTTTCAATGTAAGTATTAATAGTATCTACATCTAGTAATAAATACATATCATATACAGTTTCTACTCTAGAAAAATCTCCATCATCAGATACTCCTTTGCCAAATTTAAAGTCTGCAAAATTCACTAAGTTATTATTTAAAACATTAAATTCTATTTTTTCTTTAACTTCATTAAAAGTAGTTTCTGATATTTTCATTACCCGATATTTAGTACCATTAGCACTAACATCAATAGCAGTATCAAAAATAATAACATGAGTCTCTAAGGCACTAGTAGAGGGGGCTACAGAAACCGTATGAGATAAAATTTTAGCAATAAACAACGGAGAGCCGTCTAAGGATTGTGTTCTAATCGTGTTTCCACCATTTAATTTTTCTGAAACAATATACTGACCTGTTAAGTTAGGAACAAAACTAAGCCATATGTGTTTACTAATTGCTGAATGTGTAAAAGTAACAGTTTTATTATTATTACTAAATACTAAAGTACTTGAAACCGCAGTTAAATCAAACATAGGTTTTACAATAAATTGTGCAGACGCAACTGTTCCAAAATTACTATCTAAATTACCCCCTGTATCCTCTTTGGCATTATTCTTAGCAAATTCAGAAGATAAATCATCAAATGTTCCTTCAAGAAAATGTATGCCACTAGACTTAGTACCAATCATAGCCTTATCAGTATCTTTATCATCTATCATTAAATTTCTAGTATGTTGAGATTCATGAGCATTTGACGATAAACCTGCTTCATATGCATTGTATCTACTAACAGTATCTAATTCTAATGGAGAAGACATTATTGAGTTGACATTTATATTAGGTTTTCTACCTTTACTTCCTGTAACAGCAAGTTGTACATCTTTAAAAACTCCAATACAATTATCATATAAGTGAGCAATACCTTGACTTGCACCATTAGAAGTTATACCTAAACCATATTTATCTGCTATAGTTATATTACTACCTTCATTAAAAGTTCTATCTACTAAAGCCGCAATAACTCTAGATGTATGTAGGAAGTTAGTGTCTTGACCATACCAACTATCAGGATGATGGAATGGACTAAATCTTCTACCAAGTGTATTATTAGCATTTCCACCATTGTATGCTCTAGGTATTATAGGCAATATTATATTATGTCCATCAAAAGCATGGTCTGTACTTGAACTACCATCTCTTAATTTACCACCATAAGTAAAATTAGTTAAACTAGTCATAGGGCTAGGAAGAATAACATCTGTAAATCTAATGTTATGACTACCTGTAATTCTAGCCGTTCTTAATGAGTTTGCACTAGATAGTGTGGGAGTAGATAATTTATCTATTAAAAAATTAGTATTTCTAAATAATGGGAAATTTTTTACTCCATAATATCCAACTGCACTACCATCATCATATCCCTGAAAAGTTAAAACACTATCAAATGATGTAGTACTACCAGTATGATTAGAACTATTCCCATTCCATTGTTGGTCAGTCGCAGTTCCACTCCAAGTACCATGTTGTTTAACTCCTAAAAATCCATTAATTTTAACTGCATTTTCAATAGCCACAGTTTCAGAAGTATTTACACCAATAAAATCTGTAGTGTAATATACATCTCCTCCAAGAGTACCACTTCCTATATCGGTAGATGATAGCCTAACATTAGAAGACAAATTATTCAAAGTCATATCATGTGAATCAGTTTCTAAAGAAGGTTTATCCATCATTATATAATCAAAATATGGCAAAGTTGGTATGTCTTTAGATTCTTTTAATGCGTCAAATTCTACAGGATTAAAATGCCAATCATATGTTGCTTCTACTAATCTAATAACCCCCCAACGTTTCATATTTGTTGGACTTTGTGGAGAACTTTTTATGGTCATAGATTCAAATTCATTTTCTGTAATTAGTGTTTGTTGAGTAGAACCTGTATAATTAAGATGATTAGTTACAATATCAGAAGTATTATGTTTAGACTCTAATAATAATCCATAGTCTGAAAATGGGTGTGCATTATACAACTCACTAAAATGAAACATATGATTCCAACGTAATTGAGAATTGGGATATATATCTCCGGTCACAAATAATTCAAGAGGTACAGTTCTAGGGTCAATTTGTTTAAAGGCATCATAATCAATATCTGCTTCATACCAATTACTACCCACTTGATATGGATATGATTTAATTAATTTATTTTGAGCATGACCATAAAATGTATTAAGATAATTCCAACCATCTAATGTATTACTACCATTAATAGGAGAGTTTGTAAGACTTACTGCTACATCATATAATGTACCATCAGCACGAATACCACTTGCTATACCATACCCTTGTATTTTTTGTTGAGTTTTACCTTGGTTGTATATACTTGTTTGAGTTTGTGTAAGAGTTCCCTCTGTAAATTTTTGTATGTCCCAAAAACGAATTGTATCTTTAGGAGTATATTGATTAGTATGAGTATCAGTAAGTCTATGTAAGAACCCACCATTGTTAATATTATTATTTATTAGGTAAACACTTCTTGTAGTTCTTGAGTCTAAGGTGTTGTTTTCTATTCTACCTAAAACCATTGGAAAATTAGGAGCAATATAAATAATAGTTTCATTTTCTTCTTTAGTATTAATATCTACTATATTAAAAGTTTCAGCATTTTGTGTAGAGATATTATTGTTAGTTATGGAAATGCCATTTTCATCTCCTAATTTAAAAGCATAATGTGAATCATTAATTCCTGCTCTAATTGGTGAATTAATATCATATCCTAATGTACCATCTACATCAATTGACCCCGTATTTGAAGAATTAAATAAATTACTTGGGGTCGGAGTTGAACCTGTATTACTATTTGCGGCATCAGTAGTTTCTCTATAATTATAAGTAAATCCTTTCTCAAAAACTAAACCCTGTTCTATGAAACTACTACTATCAGATACACTATCAGTTAATAATTTATTATGACTTAATGTTTTTAATGTAGAAATGTAGTTACCATCTTCTAAAGGTCTAAAATATTTAACATTTGAAGCAGAAGATACTAATGCCGGATGAGATAAAGTTATAGTAACTGTACTATTAGTAGTTCCACTAACAGAAGCAGAAGATACTTCTCCAATTAACTGACCGTTACTATCAACATAAAGCCAATATTTTCTAGGAACATGACCTCCTGATGTAGACTGATTAACACCACTAAGTGTTAATGTACTGCCACTAATAGAAACACTACTAGTACTAATAGTAGTAAATTCAGTTTTAGGTGGAATGCTAGCGCATATAATGTCAGTAGAAGTAGATAAATTACTATTAGTTACATCAGTAATAAATTTAGAAGTATCATCTCTTCCTAATATCTCATAACTCATTAATCCATTTTGTTGTGTGCTAGTTATATCTTCTATACGACCAGTAAACACTTCTTCAGTTATAGCATACGCTCCATTATAATAATATAATCTACTAATATTTGTAGGTTGATAGAATTTTCTACTTACATCTAAAATTTTAGCATATCTATTATTCTTATCTGCAAATTCAATTTCATTTAAATTTTTAGGGAATGAATTAGAAACCATTCTAGTTCCATACATTCTACTTTTAACCTTTGTACTACTAAACCCATTTATTGTAACTAAATTATTCCTTAAATGATTTACTGCGGTATCGGCCTCAAAAGTATAATTTACATATGCATTTCTAGTAATAGGAGTTGTGAACATTTTTTGTTTATCAAACTCATGAATAGATGTAGTAGTAGTCCACGTATTTGCAGTTATTAATTTATTAGCAATAACACTAAATGTTTGGGTGTTGTTAGATTTATTATTTATAGAATTTATAACATAGTGATACCCATCTATTTGAACAATATCTTGATTGCCTAAAAATGATTGTAAATCACCATTTTCTTTATCAAATGTCATAGTAATTAAAGTATTACTTGTTTTACTAACATGTCCGTCTAGTTCTTTTAGAACTAAAGAATCATTATAAATAGCATTACGTAAAGATAAAACATTATCTTCTTTTAATGTTTTATGACTTAATCCTGCACTATCTAATACTGTAACTCTTCCTAATTGACTAAGTTGATTATGAGTTTTATTTAATATAACACTGTGTACAAATGGTATTTTATCATTTTCATACTGTGATTTTTCAAAAGTAATATACTTATTAGGGCCAGTTAACTTCCCATCTAAAGTAGTTTCTATTAAAGATGACGAAGTTGTAGTACCCCATTTTATATCTACCGTACTTCTTTTAGCATTTGGAAAAATGTATTGCCATCTAGTAGGATTTACACTATTACTATTACCTGTATCAGTATAAGCATCAACATAATTAGTATGTGCAATATCTTCATTTAAATATTCATCAACAAGAGTTGCATCTATTTTTTGCATACCTATATTTGTTATAGTATTATTAAATTTACTTTCTGTCATAAAGACAATATTTTGTGCGGTTCTACCTATTTTATAATTAACTGAACTACTAGTTGCGCTAATTGCAACTCTAGCAAAATCTAGATATATTCTATATGCTCCAGCACTTCCATATTTTTTTTCTATATTACCTACATGGACATTATTATTAGTAAACAAAGACATGCCTTCTTCTACTTTAGCATAGTTAGTATTTGATATGGTAAAATACTTACTAGTTGTTCCTCTATTAAATTGAGCATATCCACCTACAGTAGTAGCCAATGCTATAATATATGGACTACTCCACCATCGGAAAGAAGTTAATGTATATTTTTCATGATAGTCTAATTGATTAGGAGTATCTAACCTATCTTCATAAAAGTAAAACGTGGGAAGACTTACGGTATTAACTACATCATATTTATCTGTAGAACTAGCATTATCGCCTCTCAATCCATAACTAACTGCTACAACACTTGTATCTGTTTTTGCTGGCCCTTTGAAAATTTCAAAATTTGTACCTACAGGAATTGATGTAGGATATTTAGGATAAAATTCTAATCCATCTCCAAACACATCAAAGGAAATAATCCTCTCTATTTTTGCAAAATGCGGGCGTATTGTATCTGTACCTACTGTAATTATTTCAGGATTTAATAAAATAAAATAATCATAATTATCTATGTCTAGCCCTACTTCTCCAGTAGAAGGATAATTACTTGTAGAATATAGAAACTTCCTGTTTGTTTCTGATGCAGTTCCACCATCAAATGTTTTAATTTTATGTGAACTTGTAGTTAAATGATTAGTAGCATAAGAATCCAATGTAGAATTAATAGGTAAAATTCTATTTCCTATTGTAGTAGGAGAATCGTTAGAAATACTACCACCATAAGATGTATTTCTAATTTCTGTACAAACCATAGAATTAACAAAAGAATTAGAACTTGTACCATTTTCTCTATTTAAATTTACACTATACAGTGTAGGGTTTACTGATACGTTTCTAAATGCTAATCCTGTATCAAACTCAGCGTATGCCTGATGATATCCAAAACCATTCATTGAGGTAGTGGGAATACCAGTAGCAACAGGATATACAATTCTTCCATCTGTCACTATTCATCACCAAACCTATAATAAAATAAAATATTTTTGTAATTAGGAGTTAATGTAGTTATATCAGTTGATACAGATGGCTTAGCCCCACTATAATATCCTATTTCATATAATTCACCATAAAACTGTTCTTGATTATTTGCTCCTCTACCTATCTTACAGTCAGATGGGTTTAATATAAAATCTAATATCTGAGAATCTACTCTAACTAATTTTGCGTTATTTATATATAATTCAACTATACCTGTTTTATAATATACAAAACTAATTTTAAACATACTTTCTAAATATAATGCTTCTTTAGGTTGATTAACATATAATGTACTAGTTACAGTTACAGCAGGTGTAGAGGCTAAAGTTATAGCAGTTCCACTAATAGCACTAACAGTACCAATTAAATTTACACTAGAATTGTATATTTTTGTTCCTACTCCTATAGTATCAGCCTGACCCGATGCTACATTAATGATTAAGTTGTTAGAACTATTCCAAGGATAAACATTGTTGCTTATAGTGCCAGCATTACTTATATTTAAATTACTAGTAAAATTTTCACTTATTGCTTGATTATTGTCAACTGCAATACTTAATGTTAAAACTGCTCCATTTCTAGAAACACTAATGCTACCATTATGACCATTAGTATTTTCTATAGCAGTTTTAAGATTAGTAGCAAGAGTTGCAGGAGTAGCATGATTAGTAAAGTATACATAAACTACACCACCTATTGTAGTAGTAGAATTCTGTGCTTCTGTTGTAGCCGCATGATATCTTCTAACTAATCCTGTTGCGTCTGTAATTTGTAAATATTTATCGGGAGTTGTAGTTGTAGCCGATGCTCCGCCAGTAAAGTCAGTATGTGAAAATCCTGATAATGTTTGAACTATATTCTTATTACCACCAGTACCTACTGTAGCCTGAGTAAGAGTTAACACCGCACTACTTCTAGAAACAGTAATACTTCCATTGTGACCATTGGCATGTTCTATAGCAAGTTCTAAATTTTGCATAGTAATATTATTAGAACTACCCTTATTAAAATAAACTACCGCTTGTCCATTAAGAGCCTGTCCAGTAGTTCCTGTTGCCTTAACTGCGTCACTTACAGCAGATATCGAATATTTTTTTGTTACACTTCCTGAAGTAGTATTATCAGTTATTGTGTAAAAATTATTAGTTCTAACTTCATCAACACCACCTGTAAACTGTGTGTAAGTTAAATCTGCATCTACTAATCCTGTATCAGAAATAGCAGTATCACCCCCACTACTATTACCCGCAGTTCCCGAACCCTTTGAAGTTAAAGTTAGAGGATTATTAGTACTAATACTAAACTTACTATTTCCATGACCATTGGAACTTAAAATTGCTGACCTTAGATTATTAGCAGTAGCATTTAAACTAGAACCATTTCTATAATATACTACGGCAGTTCCATTACTTGTTCCAGTAGTTCCTGTTGCTTGTGCGTCTGAATCTGAAGCCTTGTAATTTTTAGTAGTATCTGTATGGTCTATAATTGTAAGATAACTATTTACTACTGTACCTGCATTACCCTGTGTTTCTCCAACTCCACCCATTCCACTTACAGAATAATCACCAGTTGTACCACTTCCAAGAGTTATTGTATTGTTAAAAGTAGTACTCGGAATATCTGCAACTAAAGTAATAATTTTACTACCCACTGAAGAAGTCGCAGTTATACGAAAAGAATTACCCAATAAAGTATTAACTGTATTAATGGCAATTGCTAAATTAGCCGCACAATTTTCTACACTTCCTTCTGAACGAAAACCAAATGACCTTGAAGGAAAACTACTGGGTGGTAAAGCCGCACCGTTATTTCCAGTAGTTCTAGGATAAAATCGTATTAAATCTGTACTAGCAGTTCCACTATTATATATATTAATTTCTTGATTACTACTTGAACTAGTGCTATTTCCTACAACAGATAGTACTGTAATGCTTCCAGTAGATGCCGCTACATTTGCATCAGCAGGAACAGTAAAGTCAGTACCACTATTAATACTATTACCAATATCAATTGTAGCAGTTGCACCTACTGCACTACTAGCAGGAGTAGTAGTATTATGATTACTACAAGTAAGAGTTGCAGTAGCCGCCGCCGCATTAGTACTAGAATTTACAGGTAGCCCATTACCACTAATTGTAACTACTGCACTAGGAGAAACGTTAGAAGCAGTTGTTGATAGTCTAGTATATTCACTGTTTAATCCATTTGTGTAATACCCAAGAGCATCATACTTACCACGTAAAACATTAGTAGAAGTAATAACTGTATTAGAAGCAATAGTTTTAGTTACTCCATTTTTAGTTATCTCTGCTACTATCTTATATTCCGCAGGTTGATTAAAATTAGTAATAGTAGTGTTTTGTAAATATATTTTTAAATTAGCATTATGAAATATCATCATTTTTTGTGTTAAGAATTCTGTATCACCTAAGGCATCAACACTTTCATAATGATGTCTACTACTAGTAACTGCATCGTTCAAATAAGGTGGAGTTTTACTTGAAGTTAATATACCATGTCCAGTTAATCTATTTGCACTACCATTAACATCATAAGGAGTTATAATTGCTTCTAAAGTAAACGAATCAGAATGTTTCCATATGTTAGTAAGTATAGTAGTATCATTAGTAACTGTAAGACCTGCCGCATAATTTGCTCCTAAATTTGCTACAGTTAATGTGTTATTATTTTTATTAGTCCAAGAAAACGTAACGCCATTAATAGTACCTGTTCCAATTACAGGAAAAGAGGATGCATCTGTTAATACTAATGAAGTTGCTCCACTTGAATATGCATTACCACTTGCTATAGTAGATGTAATAGAATGGTCTATATTGTGGTCACGAAAATTTAACTTTAAATACCCTTTACTTAGTAGTGGAAAAGTTAATTTATATGAATTTCCACTATAAACATTAACCATTTATTATTCCTCAACTTAATGGATTATCGCCTATAACTGTAGCAACTTCAAATTCTAAAGTAAATGATACTGCTGGAAACTCTGTACCTGTAATTTGAGTACTAAAAGAACGAATGAATCCACCCATCCCAACAGAAGTAGTAACACTATCAACATCAACATCAGAGTAGGGAGTAAAATAAGGCTCAGGGTTTTTAGTAAATGCAGTAAAATCATTATCATATTCTCTATTTTTCCAAGAGAAAGGAATGAGTGGTAGTTGACTAATATCTGAATTCTCTGCTCCTACATGATATTTATAATTTTCATCCACTCTACTAGGTATTAATACAATTAATTTATTCATTGATTGGTCATCTTGCAATGCACTAGAATCAACATAAGAGTGAATTAATTGTGCCATTTCAAAAGAAGTTAAGTTAACGCTTACCGTTTCGTCAGTACTATTTTTAATTTTTGTTATATTTTGTCCTAATAATGTGCCAGTTAAACTAACAGTTTTTTGTGACATACCCATATCAAATGCAAGAGTAGTTGCTTCTCCTTTAACCATACCTGAAAAAGGAACTCCCATACTCATTACAGTTTTATTGGTATTAATGCTTATATCATTAACAAACAATGGTATTCTATTTTGTCTCCCTACACCTATTTCATTTCTTCTTGCTAATTCTAAAAAGACAGAAAAATTATTAAAATTTTCACTACTCATTAAAATCTACCTGCCGCACTACCAGTTCTATTCATTCTTATATTTATTTCTCTAGCCACTTTATTTGCAATATCTCGTATCTCTGTGTCGGAAGCACCCACTCTACCATTAACATGAACGTTAATTGTATTTCCACCACCGGACATTCCTCTACTTTGTCTATTAGTATGTACTCTAGCCCCGTTAGGTAATGATACTAATTCCGGCCCTCTTTCTCCAACTAGTGTCATTTGTTCTTTTACTATTCCACCTGTTGCTCTACCACGAATTTTGTTAATGAACTTACCTACCTTGACAATTGGTGCGACGATTAATCTAATTGCCCCAATTATCATTGCCACATAAATTGCAAATATAACTTTAAGAGCCGCCATTAACAGATTTCCTACTCCCTGTAAAACAGTGTAAAGACCACCAAAGAATTGTGTAAAATTACCATTAAAAATACCCTTAAACATAGTAAAAAATCCACCTAGTACTAACATAACACCTGTTGCTATCTGTTTAAATGCTCCAAGGTCGTCCATAATAGATTTTATTGTACTAAATATCTTTGCTGTTCTAAGAATCTTAACTATAAATAAAACACCCATAGCAATTGCAACAAAATACACCATACCTTGAACGAATGCTCCTAATGCTAATGATAATACTCTTCCTAATAAAAAAGGTATTTTTCCGAAAAAGAAACGTAATCCTTTATCAAGCCCCCCAAGCATTTTAAAAACTCTCTCTTTTATTTTTGCTCCTTTATCTTTAGCAGTAAATAAATTCTTTGCACCCTTTGCATAACCTTGCATTACATCTCCAAAATATCCACCCTGACTTCTTTTAGTAAATCTTGATGCATTACCTACACCTGTAAAAGCACGTTGGCGACCTTGTGCATCTCTTTTATCAAATAGATATTCACTCATTTTTCTTTGGGCTTGTTTATTTCTACCACCAGTTAACCTTGTAATTAATCCTTCTTTAGGGTTAGCCAAATCAGATAATCTATCTCCTACTCTTTTTTGTACTCCTGATAACATTCCTATGGCCTTTTGCTTAGCCTGTGCAGGGCTAACTCCTTTCTGCATAGCCATCATTTTATACAATCCTCCTGTTTGTTTACTTGCTTCTTTAATTGATTCCCCTAACTTCTCATATGTATCAGACAACCCCATTGTTGCCTCCATTTGTTTTAACGTTGCCATTTCTGCTTCTTTTGAATTGTTACTAAATATGTATATAGCATTTCCAACCGCTCTAACATAGTTTTGTAGTTTCCATAATCCTGAACCGGATAAAATTCTACTAGCCATAGTCCAAACATCTGACTGTTTGGATACTTCTCCAAATGATATGGCTAAACTATCTGTACTTTCAGATAATTGTTGAATGGCCTTACCATAATCAGTTATTGCTTGAAACTCATCAACCATTATTTACCCACTCTTTTTACTTCTGCTTCCATTGTTTCTGATTTTAGGGCTTCAATTTCAGCATGTATTTGTGTCATCTCTAAAATCATAGACATATTAGTATGTCTTGCTTCGTGAGGACTTATGTTAAATATCTTACAATAAGAATATAGTAGAATATTAAATGCTAATGTAGCATCTACTTCTCTACCTGATAATGCTTTTCTTATTGCACTTCTTTTCCCGTATCAGCCCCCGCAATATCCATAAATGGATTAGGTAGAATTTCCTTTAATTGCGTTCCGAGATATGGATTTAATCTTAATAATTCGATATGTGATAATTGGGGTTCGGTTTTACCTATGAATTCCTTTACCATGAACTTATACATTTTAGTTAAGTTTAGAGACATCTCTTGTGTTTTAGAATCTACATCCATTACAGATGATAATGCTGATTCTACTTGTAGCCATGTAGGTTCTTTAACCCACACTTTTATTACTTTATCGCTATCTTCTGCGACTTTTATCTCGTACATCGTTTGGTCTACGGTTGCGAACAACCTACTTTTATCATTTTCTATTTCACTCATTTTCTTTTCCACCTACTTTAATACCAACAAACAAACTATGTTGGTGGAATTTACTTTTAGAATATTCTTTGTTTTTGAATATCCTCCTTATTTTGTATTAATTATTTCCCACTTACCGGAATATTTACATTCGGTTAATGTTCTTGCTTTCATAGTAACTTCTACTTCTAATGCTGATTTATCATCAGGGAAAGGCACACTAACTGAGTCTATAATATAATCAGAAAACTTTAATCCAATACTAGACAATGTTGCACCAACTCCCTTAGTAAAATTCAATTCAATAATTCCACCATTAGATGCACCAGTTGGGTCAAATTCATCTGTGCCTCTTAACTCATCCCAAATTTGGGTATCAGTAATTAACATTGTAAAATTTAAATCATATGTTCGCTGTGCAGGACTATGGTGACTAATACTCCTACGGTCATAATTACCAATATATCTATGCGGAGTTAAATTATTTGCTATAGCCAATGAACCTGATTTTATTCTTGCAAATGTTTGACCAAATATTTTTATTCCACCATCAGAATACATAAATGGATAATTATCTTCTTTAGTAGAACTAAAGTTATGTAAGTTACTTACTGCATCAATATTTCTTTGAGGAAAATAACCTGCTGGAGCATCAAATAAAGTTTTACTAACTAAATCTACATTACATTTTAATTCTTCTCCCTCATTAAAATTCATGGTTAGACTATTAACTTGACATCCTGTTGCTACTTTAGCCCACATATTTTCTGTAGGCGTTAAAGCATCTATTTTTCCACCGGAAGATACTTTCTCATGAGACATATCTATAGCAAAAGAAGGAAGTGAATCTCCATTTAATTCTGTAAATGTATAAGTTAAAATGCCACTATTTCTTTTTACAAAATTAGCAGGAGTTTTAACCGGAGGACATGAAATTGAAGTTATACTAGTACTGCCACCTTTTACTGTTCTAACCATTTCACCAGTACTTTCGTTAATATATGTTAATTCTGTAGCAGTAGTACTCAATGCATCTGTAAGTGCAACAGTGGAAGCAGTTCCGTCTTCTATAACTGATATACCTCCTAATGCATAGTATAACCAAGAACCATTATTCATATTTATATCTAAAGAAGCACCACTAACTGTTTCTGCACCTTTATATTGATGAGTAAAGTTACGAGTATTACCTAATGCTAAGTTCATTTGATTGAGAGTTACTTCTACACTAGGAGGACTAAATGTATTAATTAATCCTAACCAACTATCACTTAGTAAAGTTGTTCCATCAGTTTCAATAGCGTTTACTAAAAGTATACCATCAGCACCAGTACCAGCACTAGTTAAAGTTGGCACACCTGATACTGCACTACCTAATAGTAATGTTTCTCCCGATACATATCCATCTCCACCTGTTGTAATAGTTACACCATTAATAGCACCACTACTACTTACTGTTATAGTAGCAATTGCACCCGTACCCATTTTTGTACCTTCTAATTTAACATTAGTATAGGTGTCGGGAGAGCCACTTGCACCTCCATCTGAAATTGTAACAGTAGCAATAGCACCACCATCAGCAGTATTGTCAGAAGAAGTAACTAATGAAGGAGTTGGCGCACCATAGGCTAAAATTGTAACATCTAAAGTTAAGGTGTTACCAGTTTGTATAATTTCATTGAATATTAAACTAGTTTGAGTATTATCTGCTATGGTAAAGTATCCAACTAAGGTTTCATCTGTTAATTCTACTTTTGCCACACAACCAATATATAATTTAGGAATGAGAACTACATCACCATCCCAAGAATTAATAGTGGAACTATTATTATTAGCACAATCTTTCAAATAAATATTGGCTTCAGGTATGAATGTTACCGATTGTCCTGCGCCTACAAATGCTTCATTACTTGTCATTTTTTATTCCCTCATATACTTCTGCCGAACCGTTTCATGTCAACCGAGAGTTTGTACCCTAATAGTTTTTTACCTCGGTCATTTGAATCGCTTCGACTTGTTAACTTAATTATATCTGCACTATCTTCTATTGTTCCTGATGTACCGCCGCCAACATATACAGTTGGTCTAAGAGAGTTAGTCTCTAAAACATATCGTGCGATTCTATATAAAGATTGCAATCTATCTCTAGAATAAGTATTAGTAGCAAAGTCTCTTCTATGTAGTACTCTTATGTGTATTGTAAAACTAAATTCTTCATTTCTTACTGCATAATCAATCGTAGGATATGAAGATGAAGCAGATTCTTCATATACAACTAATATTGATTTTGAATCGGCATCTATTCTTCTACCTTTTTTTGGTTCTATAGAGCGAACATCAACAAACTCAGGAGTTTCACCATGTGCTACTAGAATTTCTCCACTAGATACTAATGCTCCTGCCGCCGAAGGCCATCTATCACTTAATAAACGTAAAAGAAAAGTAACTTCATCCATTATTGAACCTTCCTAAATCTATCTTTATCTAAAACAACTTTATTAATAGTTTTTATTAATGTTTTAGCATATACTTCTTGTAACTCTTCTAACATCTTAGTATCTGATATAGCAAATTCGCTATATGCACTATCTTTTAAAAACTCATTACGGTCAACATGTAGTTCTAATGCTTCTTTAATAGTTTTAGAAAGTTTTTCCATATTAATCACGATATAAAATGTATCATCTTTTTCTTACCATCTAAAATGCTAGTGGCTTGTTCGATTAATATATCATGTTTAGTTTTTAAATCTATATTAGAACCAGTCTCAGCAATAAGTATAGAGTTATCATCATGTAGTAAAATGCTTGCCGCAGATAATTTAGTAGCGGCTTCATGTATAGATGAGTCTACTCTTCCATCTCCACTAACATAAGTTACTCTTACAGAATGATTTTGTAAATATGGATAATTCTTTAAGAAAAATATTTTTCCCTCATCTCCTATTTGCCAAAAATCTCCAGTTCTACTTGAACTTTCATTATCTTTAAATCCTGTAACTTCACCAACATTAGCATTACCTGAGTTTGTTGATGTTATAGTACAATTTTGTCCATCATCTCCTAATAATAATGAAGATATAACTACTGTGCTAGAATCTTCAGAATCCACAGTTGCATAAAAGAAATCTGAAATATGAATGTCATCCCCTGAAACCGAACCAATATCATTTGCTGTTACTGATTTAGCCGAACTTTCCCCTGTAAACTTAGCAGTTTTTGCAGGAAATACTTCGTTAATTGCATCTACTAATTGACTAGCAGTAGTTTTTGGGCCAAAGTTATCATAGAAATCTTTTGTGGTTGATGTACCGCCGAGGATAGAAAATGTCCAACTTCCTGCTACTAAATTTATAGTCCATACTGAATTGGTAACATTTGAAGGCATTTTTATTTTAGCAGTAGCAGATGCTAAGTCTTTGTAGGAATTTCCTTGCCATACTTCTAACCTAATTATTTTTTGTATTTTAGGTTGGTCTAACTGAATAAAACCAACATAATCTTTGTATGTTTGTACGGGATATGCCCCCATACTTGATGCTGTAAAACTATAAAACTCATCTTTGTATATTATTGGTCTATATGTAATACCAATTGTATTATCTATTTGGCCCTCTACATTTTTTATTATTTTTCCAACCTCTACTAGGTTTGGTGTAGTACTTGCAGAAAATGCACTAATTTGTAATAGATTAGAAATATCTGTATGAGTAGTATAAAATCCATTTCCTATAGAATAGTTAGGATTAATACTTGTAAAATCACTTGGGGAACTTAGTCTTGCCATATTATCACGTACTTCTTTGTTTCATATATTTAAAATTGGATTGTATTCTATTTATTATTTTTTCTATAACTAAACTTTTTTTACTTGGTTTTTTATCCTCTGATATGACAGTAGATATGTATCCACGTTTTCTTGATACTTCTTTATCATTTGGTTTTCTTACAAGACCTGTGCCTTTAGTATTTGCATATGAAATCCCTGTTGTTCTAGGACTTATTTTATGTGAAGCAGTAAAGGTGTGTTTAACTTCTTCTATAAGAGGCAAAATAGATTTTCCTCTTCTTCTAGCATCTCCTGCCATAAATGTTTCAGACTCATCTCTTGATGTTCTTAATCGACTAGAAGAACTTTTTTGGCCTTTATCTTTTAGATAATTTTTATCAAATGCCATCCTTCTAAAATAATCATATTTTTCTGTTACATCCATAGAATCTGTTTTTTCCATAAATGAGAATACAGTTTGATTTGTTAAGTTACTAAGTTTTCCTGAAGTTTTTGCACCTATTAACACATCTTTTGTTCGTTTAATATCTTCAGTAGGATTTTTAGGATTAGATTCTAATGTGTTTAGTACATCATATAACATGTATTTGTCTGAAAAACTTTTTCCATCTTTACCACCTATCTTTTTAAATTTTGTAATTAACATTTTTAATTGGTCTTTATTTTTTTCATATTTTTTTATTGATGGTATTTCTTCTATATATAAATTTAAATCTTTTAATGTACTTTCTAATTGAGAACGCATCTCTTTAGCATTTTTACTATCAATAATATTTTTAAATAAATCAAGTGGCTTTAAATCATAATTAGAACTTAATGTATACTCAAATAAAATAGTAGGTATTTTAGTTTTTACTTTATTATTTTTTATTTTAATAGAAAAATCATATGTTTCATCATCAATCCATTCGTTAGGTGCAACCTTTTTTGTAGGTAAATTTCTTACTATTGCCTCTTCAAACTCTTTTAAAAATTCTTTACTATAAAATGCTTTAAATTCATCATTTGTGTTGTTGTTTTTAACATCATATGTATCTAATAATTTTTTATACTTTTCAGGAATATCATTTAATAAAATTTGTATTGAAGGAAATAAATCTTCATTTTTAATCTTAATATCACCACTAGGTCTTTCTGAATTTTCCCTACCTGTCTTTGCAATTAAATTATATTCATGTTTTTCTGTTGTCTCAAAATCTAATTTAAAATCTTTTAAATCTTCAAATTCTTTTATCTGTTTACGAAGTGGTATTATTTTTTTATTTATTTTTTCATATTCATTATCTAACTGTGGTGAATCAGGGTATGTTTTTTCTCCCTTTTCGTCTATATCAGCATATCTTTCAGGATTTTCTAAACTATCTAATATATTTAGTAGTTCATTTTCATCATCAATCATATCAAAAAATTTGATTTGGAATTCAGATTCACCAACTGTAATACCTTCAGAAGCGGGAACTGTTAAATCTAATATTAAATCTGAAAATTCATAGTAATTATCTTGTTGAGTAGTTAAAACTTTTTCTAATTCTTCTTTAAGTTTATTTTTAGCATTTACAGGTATGTCTTTTGTTAATAAAATTAATTTATCTAATTCGTTCCTTGAAAATTCTCTTTCTTCATTAAAGTTAACGAATTTAATATGTGTCCAAGAATATTCATTTTTCTTATCAGAGTTAGGTTTATGTAATAATTCTAAATATACTAATGGCCTCCCCTGTTGGCTAGGTTTGTTTTTGTCTTTTTTTGCTTCATTAATAGTTTTATCACTAGTTTTTGTAATAGTTAATTGTGAATCATCGAGAGTACCAAAACCAAACCTATCCATTAATGCTTCAAAATATTTAGCACTGTTAAAAGTAACTATATAATTACTTTCTGCATCTATCAGTTCAGGTGGTGCAGATTCAGTTGGGTCTACAATTTTACTTTCGTCAACTGTAATGAAATCCATAATTAAATCATACAAAATTGGAGATTGAGTAGTTAATTGTGATATGAAATCATACTCTTCGTTTTTACCTTTTATATCTGTTAAGTTAGGAACATTATAACGTTCAGTACCTTCTCCCATACCTATAGCCGCATCTGTAACTCTTCTTTTTTCAGGTAGGTTATTTTTACCAGTTTTCCACGTTGTATTTATTAACAATCTTTTAGTTTTTATATTATCTAAATCATCTAATGTAGGATTAATTGTTTCTTGTAAATCAGTTAAAGTATAATATAAATCCTCAGGTAAAAAACTTTTTATTCCATTTTTTATATTAAGAGGATTTCCAGCCGTTTCTGCGCTTAATTTTGTTAATAAATCTAGAATAGGAGTTTCAGCAATTTTTTTTATGAATTCTAATTTATAATTATCCCAACTTTTATCATTAAAACTTTCTAAATATTTATTTAAAATAGTTGGACTTGTTTTTTTCTCTACTGTACCACTATTAACAAATGTAGCAAAATCATCTTTATCTAATACTAATAACTCCATTAAATAATTATCAGCATACATCTTACTTTTACTACTGTCAGCATTAACATCTTTAAAAGAATAGAGTGCCATCCAGTTGAACATTTGATTTTGCTCCAATAAAGGACTAACATCTGAACTCACTGATTTAGGGCTAAAAATAATATTACTTGTAAAGTTAGTACTTTTTGTTAAATAAGTAAGTAAATCGAAGGGTATAGTTATATTATCAGACTTAAGTATTTGAGTATTTGAATTTAACATTTAACTTCCTCGCTTAAGCCAACCACTTAGCCCAAGCGACTCCTTTAGTTATAGCCGCTCCTAATCCTAAGCCACTTGCCGGAGGTGTATATGTCATCTGTCCTGTAGCGGGGTCTATCCAGTAAGCATTATTCATTTGGTCATAACCTGCTGGCGGTACAGGATATCCTGAAGTATTATTCATAGCATTCATTTGTTGATTCATAGTATTGTTCATACCTACACCCATATTACTTCCTTGGATATTTGCAGGATTCATACCCATTTGATTTGGCACTCCTCCTCCATATGCAGGTTGTGATGGCATTGCCTGTTGTGCAGGACTAGAAAATCCTTGAGATTCTAGATATTGTTGCTTAGCCATTCTTCTTTGCATAACAACTTCACTATTTACTGCCGTAGCCAATAAAGTTTGTAAATCTAAAATAATATTTTCTTCTGTAATAGTATTCAAAGATGCCATTGCGTCAGAATGTAATGTGATTTCTCCACTACTTTGTGTATTAAATTTTAATTGAGTTAATAATTTACTAACACTTCTTGATACTGCATCTTCAATTAATTTATCTAATGCCGCTAAAAATGCTTCACCATGATATTGAAAGAAATCTTCTACATGATTTTCTTGTAGAGTTAATAAATTGTTCATTGTTTTAAATTGACTTTGATTATTAGCACTTATAGAAGACATTATTTGCCCATTACTTGTTCCAAAAACTCCCATTATTCTTCGACCCCCACTTGCTCTTGCACTTCTATCTTCGCACCTTCAGTTAATAAAGTTTTGACTCTTTCATTATTAGCATTACTTTCTATAATTAATCTAAATAATTCTTCTTCTTTAGATTCTTTACCTGACTGAGGAGGTTTAACTACCCATCCTAATGAAGATAAGGATTGTATATCCATCTGTTTAAGACTAGTTAACGGCCCTGATGCTAATGGATTTAAGTTAGGCATCTTAGGTATATATGCACTGTAACTTAAACCATGTTCTTCGGCTAGTATTTGTTGTTCTAACATCTCATACTGTCTATGTATAGATGCATGTTTATCACAATAAGTTCCTCTCATTGGATAGCCCTTTCTTACTTTATGTAATGGTAATGGTGGCCTCATGTTGTCTCCAGCATCCCAAACTTTTTGAGTTCCACAAACTACACATCTATCTTTCATGTTATATTTGAATTTATATGGTAGTTTTAGGAAAGTTTTCTTTTCAGGTTTTAGTATTTTTGTTATCTCCTTAAGTTGTTTTTTTGGTTTTATATTTTTATACTCATAGAGCATTACTGCACCTGCGGCTCTACCTTGAGTAAATCTATCCAAAAAAGGATTTCCTACGTTCGTTGTTGTTGCTCCTATTAAGTTGGGGGGTTGGTAATTCATTGTCATTTTTTTTCACCTAGTAATCTTTTATCATTGTTAATATGCCTCTATACACCATTTCTGAATCTGACTTAGCACTTACTATATATTTAAAACATGGTATTCCTTTGTCGTTTAGTTTTTGCATTCCTACTTTGAATGATTCAAAGATAGGATGTTTTTCTATTGGGCCATCATAATCATATTTGTCTTTCCACAAATCATATTTATTAGCCCACATTCCTACTGCAATTGGATAGTCATTAGATTTCTTTTTTTTGTTTTTTCCATTAACAGTCCAAGAATTAGCACAAATTGAATCTACTAAAAAAGTCCAACATAGTTGTTGTTCAATGTCAAAATGTTTATCCATATGTCTGTCATCTATCATGAATATTATATATCTAACATGTCTATTTTTCATGTCTTCTATCCATTCACCCCAAAAAACTGTTTCTCCCCCAATATCCGCAGTTTTAACTGTATGAGCATCACCATCTAATTTTACATATTTTCTACTAGCACGTTCAGTACCAACAGTTCGTTCTACTATTGTTGGTACTTCTCCTCTAGTTCTTAATTGATGATGTAATGTTGTCTTCCCTGCTTTACTAGCACCATATACACCAAAAGGAATAGAATGTAATCTTTGATAGATTCTATTCATACCCTCAACTAAGAGAATAGCAAACCCTGCCATTACAGACATGCTATCACCATAGATGATTCCAAAAGTTTACCATACCTCCCCAAAGCCACCCATACATATTATAACCCATATGAGCAACTAAGTGTCCTGCACAAAAAGATGTAACAGTAGAGATTATTCCCCATAACCAAAATCTTGCTCGTATAAACCATATGTCTGCGGAGTGCGCTCTTTGTAAATCATAAGCCATAGTAGACTCATCAAAACCCATTAGGATTTCTCCGACCATTTAAATTCCTACCTTAACTCTGTTAAAAATGAGGGTGAAACTGTTTGTTCTTCGGCCTTATTAACCTGTCCAAATGTAGGTAAATTATTATCTCCATAAACATTTGTTGGGCTAAATGTTTGTTGAAAGTTTCTCATAGATTCTCTAACCCTCTTACGATTCTCTTCATCTCTAGCCTTTCTATACCAGTAACTATCAATATTACGTTGAAGTAATCTATCTTCAATCATATCATGTATCATTAAATCAAAGGCCGCTTTCATAATCATAATAGCCCCAATCGTTACAATACCAAAGAGTACTCCATGAGCATATCCTCCATAAGGAAAATCTACTCCATATTGAGTATAGAAGTAAACGTTAACTCCACTAACTGAACCTACGAATAATATTGTCATTATTAGTCGTGTGTCTGTGTCTATGCTAGGCATATAATCGCCTCACGCAAACTCCACACTATATGCTACAACGTGATTACTGTCAGCAATAACATCAGCAAATAACCCATTAGCACACAATACTCCATGCATATCAAATTCAATATTCTGTGGAGAAGTACTAGAGGCTAATAAATTAATTCTAGATACTTCTGTACCACTTGCGGCACTTGCATTGTCAAAAAGTTTTAATGTACTCAATGCCGCAGTTGAATTACTACTAGTAACACTAACATGAATGCTCATAAGTTTACATCTTGATGCTGAAATAACTCCATCAGTAGTTTTAACTCCACTTGTTGCACATGTTACAGACATTATTTTTTGCCTCCTTTCTTAGCAGTTTTCTTAGCCGGAGTTTTCTTAACTGGAGTTGATACTACATCTTCTACTACTTTCTGTACTTTTTGTCTAGTACTCTTTGTAGGGAATAATTTGTTTAATAACATTTTTTTATCTAAAACGCTATATCTAGTATAGAATAGTTCTAACATATGTTCCGGTAAATCTGAAATAGATTTTCTATCACTAGCCTCAAAAGATAATTCTAAATCACGATTATTTACTAGTCCATATATTAATCTAGCAGGCATTTCAGGAATAATCCCTCGCCTTGTTATAGAGTAATCTTTTCCTCCTAAGTAAATCTTAGATTCCCTTGCATCTTCAACTAATTTAACTGTTACCATTGTTTATATCTCCTTATTTAGATAGGTAGCCATTGCTCCCTGATTGAGAGGGAGCAACGACTACTATTTTACGTTTTACACTTTACACTCAAATTAATCCGTAAACACGGACTCTTATTTCGCCAATGTTATCGGTGTTAGAAGCCGCAGGTACATTCATCTGAAAAGAAGACCCCGAAAGGTACTTTCCACCAATTGCTGCACCTGCTCCTGTTTCAGCACTAATTGCTGATACAGAATAGCCACCCGCAATTGTGTCTGTTGAAAGACCTGTCACAATAACCGCATTAATTCTACTTAACCCTAATGAAGAACCAAGAATAGTTTCTCCATTAGCAGTATAAGAATCAATATCAATTACTGCATCAACATAGTATTCATCTCCTGATACTTTAGGAGTAGTCATACCTTTGTGGTCTTCTAATAATGTTACACTATGTCCCATTAATTATTCACCTCACGCACTCTTCAAGTTAGTAATCTTACCTTGACCTTTGAAGAAAGAACAACATGTCTCTCCCATAGTACGGTACATTCCTTGATTACCAAGTTTACCAACTCCGAATGGATTTCCGTTTGAAATTCCATCCTCGAAGTATTGTGTAGGTTTCATAACCGCTAGCCACAAATGGTCAGTGTCTAAGAACAATATATCACTTAGTGGGTTAGCAGTTTCTTTTCCAGTATTAGGCATATCCTTTGATGGAATGATTGGTATGTCATAGTATGTTGCAACTCTGAAACCAACTTCTGAACCCTTAACTCCACGAACACCGTTATGTGTAGGAACAATTTCTTTCCTATCCATAAATCTCTCTTGACTTTGTAATAAGTCAGAAATATGTTGTATAGTATCATATCCAGTTAACATAACTTTTGGATTTCCACCATTTTGGCGTATCTTTCTTAGCATGTCGTTTATCAATGTTAGAGTTAATACCCTTCCTCCGGCATAACTTGCACCAAAGTCAACTTCAGCATCCATGAAAGATGAAGCCCCTGCTGAATAAGTAGAACCACTAACTGTAACTATTCTACCATCAGCCGCAGTTGTACCATATAAATTAATCAAATGGTCTAATCCAGCCATAGTAGAATTGCCTGTCGCACCCATATCAGTTAAATCAGCATTAGCCATAGCCGCAATTTCTGCGGCAGAAGAAACTATCTTCATTAAAGAAGTATAATTTCTGTTCATGTTAAGTGCTGTTCCATCATTGTATCTTTCTAGAGGCATTAGTAACATCTTACTTTGAGTTTCAGCGTGATGCTTACCCATATCTTCTCTAACGATTGCACGTATATCTCCAACACCATCATCAATAGCGGCCATTTCCATTCCAAGTTCTGAGAACTCAAACAAATGTGCTATTGTTTTAGGGCTTGTAAATAGTTTAGTGTATTCAGGAGACAATGCTCTGAATCCATTTGCTCCACCTAATGTTGCGTTTTCTTCTACTCCACCAATTTGGTCTGCTCTAGGTGTAGATAAATCAGTAACATTTTCTGCAACCTCAGTAGAGCCTACTTCAAAAGCCGCACCTGAACCACCAGTAGGTCGGGATTTTAATATTCTCCAACCGCTAGATGTGTATGGCCTCTTTGCTATCATAGACAAAGCGTTAACTTCTTGATTTAACATTGACCAAACTTTTTGTCCATAAAGAACGTTATATAAATCACCAATGTTGAGTGAGTTACCGTTTAATGATGCTACATCAGCCGCTCCGTGAGCAGTACCAAAACCACCAACAACTCCACTACTTTTTAGTAGTGCGTTACCTGATGCTCCGGCCATCCCATATGTGCTTGCTTCCAAATCTCGTATTGTATTTATGTATGTCATTCTTAATCTCTCCTTCCAACTAATGTGTGTATATCTCCCCAAGACATATCTGCTACTGCTGATAATGTTGTTGGGAATCCTTCAGGTAGTGACATAGCAACTTCTTGTGCTTTGCGTACTTCATTGTGCTGTGTAGTTAATGATTTGCGTAGTTCTGCAAATTCATTCTTTAATGCATTTACTTCAGCAAGAGCATCATATTCTTCTCTTTCTGCGTTAGATTTCCTAACTGCTAATTCACTTTGTAGTCTTGCTTCAAAGTCAGTACTTAGAGACTCATATGCCATCTTTTCCATTTTTTCTGCTTTGTAGGCTTCATATGCTTTCTCTACGTTTTCGTGAGTTAAGTTTAGAGTACTAAAATCAGAATCTTTTAATCCTTTAGATACTTTAAGAGGTGCTGGAGTTGCAACTGGGTTTCCACCACTTACTACTTCTTCACCTGCTTCAGAGTGTTGTAAATCCATGTCTAATGATTTACCTTCTCCATCATCCATTTCATCTTCTCCCCTTTCTAGGTTTTCAGGGTCTTCATCGTCTGTATCCATGTAACTCATGTCACCTTTCGTTTCTTCATCTTTCGTTTCGTCTTCCTTGTGAACATCACTGACTTGTTTCATCAAGTCGTTTAGTTCATCAAGGGCTTTTTCAAGTTTATCACTCATTTTTTTTCCTCCTTTTTCTCCATTTTTATCCATTTTTAAAATGTCGAATCTTGCTTCGGGATTTATCCCTTTTTCACATATAGTTACTTCATGTAACTCTAACTTGTCAATTTCATTGTATTGACCTAACTCATCTGATTTTTTACTACGCTTTGATATTGCTTGTCCACCAATACTAAAGGAGCGTAATGTTCCTTTTCTAATACCTCTTGAAATTTCTTTTGCCTTTTCTATATCATCTCGTAATTTAATAACTACATAGAATCCAACATTATCTACTTGAGTCTTATGTAATGTTCCATTTTTATCTCTATAATTTTCAATTACTTCTCCAACTTGAACATTGGAATGGTTTGACATTACATTTCTATATTTCTTTTCTACCATATATTTAGCAACTGCATCATTTAATGCATCTAAAGTAATTAAATCATTTTGTTTGTCTACAACTTCTATAGAAGCATATCCACCAATTACTAAATCATCTGATTTTAAAATGCTAAAACTACCGGAGGAACTATCCTCTTTCATTAGCATCTGCATTGCTGGCACAAACAATCATTCTAAACTCTTACTATATAAGTTAAGTGCTATTTTCTTTTGGAAATTCTAAATCTGCATATTTATCTTTGGTAATATCCCATAAATTTTCATCTTCATCTAAAGGTAACATATCTTGTTTTTTACCAGTCCATGCAAGCCATGTTTTCTTTTCATCTATAGGTAAAACTCTAATATGAATTCTAGTATCAAACTTATCTCCTTCTAATTTATATTCATGATATCCTTGCTTTTGTACTCCAAGAGTAATACTACCTGAATCTAAGGTTTTTCCATCTCCTAAAGATTCTGAAACAATAGCAGGATATTTCCCTGATTTACCAAATAAATTAAATATATCTTCAGTATCATCTATTTCAATAGTCCACGCATTTCTTTTATCTTTATATTCTATAATAAAATCTATATTTTCATCTTCTCTACGTTTAATAACAAATTTACCTGTTCTATCTTCTTTTTTTAATGTCTCTACATCTTTAGTAACTTCATCTGTTTGCACACTAAATTTATTTGGATGATGGTAAATAAAACTAACATCTCCTTCAGTTTTCATCCAACTCATTAATTTATCTTCTTTATTATCAAATACATCTAAGTATGTTTCAGGATAATGTTCTTTAACAAACTCTACTATACTTTCAAAATTTACTTTAGGTCTTCCTGATTCTAATATTTCATTTTTAATTCCTATTCTCAAATCTGACCTTTTTGTTTTAATTATCTCAGACAACTGTTCTTTCCATATGTCAATATCATATAATGCATTCTTTTGCATTAAGTTATCTCCTTCAAATCCGTAAATTGTAAACCCATCTAAATCTTCTTTTAATATAATTTCAGCAGTACCGTGTATATTATCTGTAACATAATATGCTTTCTTAACATTATTTTGTTTCTCACCAACACCACTCATAATTTTATAAGGTGTTCTTAATACAGACTCCCCTAAGAAATCTAAAGCAGATTCTAAAGATTTTTTAGTTTTAGTTGCTAAGTGTTCTAATGTTTCTAAAGTATCTGAAACTAAAACTTCAGGAACTTCAATTACTTTAGCAGAATATAAACTAAAAGATTTACCTTTCTTTTTAACTTCATCTACCTTGACTCTAATAATTCCTCCAACTTTTACATTAGTTTTAGTATTCAATGCTTTACCTACTTCTAAATATTCCTTATCTTCAAATTCTACAGTTTCATATTCTCTAACTACTGAAGCAGGTACAGGGCCGATACCCATTGTGTAGGAATGTAGGCCACTAGATGTTTTTCTATCTTTCAAAACAACAACATCTAAGTCTACAAATTTTTTCCATTTAATCCATTTAGGGTTTTGTGATATACCACGATAATACGTTGATTCTATATCTTTTATTACAACTCCTTCTGAGGCAGGAAGTTTCATAATTTCTTTAGAATATTCTTCTACTTCCTTTATAGAATCAGCCATGCGAGTATCTTTCTTAGATGGGAATGCTAACATTTCTGAAGAATGTTGTGAGTATTGATATAATAAAATATTAATTCTTTCTCTTAAGGATTCTTCCATAATAGATTTACCTTCATGTTTCATTATGTCAAAAACATGCGCTCTTAAAATTCCTTTTTTCTTTTCATCTTTTAATTTAAAAACATGAGTAATAGTATCTGCTCTGTGTAATGGTTCATCTTCTAAAAATAACATAAGTTCTGCATCTAATATACAATCACCAAAATGTTTCTTTTTCATTTCCTCTACTTGTTCGGGACATTTATCAGTAATATCTATTTTATTATATGAGTAAATTTTAACATTATTATCTATTTTATGTATTTGTATTCTCATACCATCATACTTTTCTTGCACGATAAACTCACCACTAAGTCCACGTATTTCTTTTAAATCATCTATTTCAAAAATTCTAAACATTGGCTTATTAGGAATTATAAAATCTATAGCAGATTTTTGTTCTTCACTTTTGGTTTCCGCCTTCTTAAGACTAGAACCAACATCTACTTCTTCTATATCTTCCCACCTATCCTCACCATATTTTTCTACAAACATGTTTTCTAAAATATTAATTGCCCCTTTAATTTTACTAGATATTCTCTTAGTGTCTTTACCATCACCATAATGTTCTTTAATATATAATTCTAAATCATCTATTTCTAAATCTAATCCCATAGAACCCTGAGTTATTTCATCCGGTTTCATATCATTTTCTAACCATACTTTTTTTGGTAATGCATTACTATGAGAACGAATTGCATAGTGTATAAAAGCAACTAATATATTTGTTTTTTCTAAAAAGACTTCAATAACCTCATCTCCTAATATTTTAGAAAATGGGTCATCAACAGATTTAGATTTAAATCTCATTTCTTTAATGTTATCATAAATCCTTTGTGCAGTAGTAGATGTAGGGTCTTTTGCATCATCAGCAAAAGCGTCTTTTTCTTCTAAATATTTTTTGAGTTCTTTAGCAAAATCATCTAATGAATCGAAGGTATCTTGTATCTCTTCTACTGTTGACTTCCATTTAGACCCATATTCTTTGGGGTTTTCCTTAGCGGACAAAAAGGAATATCTAACTCTTTCAAAAAAATCTAATACTCTTTTAGATAAATCGCTAGTTTCTTTTTCAAAACTTATTCCTGTCTGTGGCATTTAACATCACTGTATCAACCAAAGTAGGGTTTATCACCAATGTATCCATCATTGGCATCTGTAGAAATATCTATTTTTTCTTCTTTAGGTTTTTTGGTAGGTCGTTTTACCTTTTCTTCTTCACCTAAATGGTCAAGGTCATCTAACTTTCCTAATTCATTAACTTCAACATCAACTACTGAATCTTCCTTTTTAGCCTTGACTACTTCTAATAATTTTTTAGCATGTTCAATAGCAATCTCTGCTACTTTTTCTTCTTTAGTTATTTTTTCCGGCATATTTACTCATCCTAATTTATTTATAGTTTCATGAATTTGTGACCAATCCATTTTAGAAATGTCAGTAGTAGTGTGTTCATTCTTCATAGAAGGAGTAGGACTATCTACAACAACAAATCCTGATTTCATTAAAATATTATCTTTATTATAAACTGCGTTTTCTAAAGTTTTTACTTTAGTAACTAATTCTTTTAATAGCAATAAAATTTCATCTGAACCTTCGCTAATAGTAACCACCTACCGCTTCATCCTCTGCTATAGTCTTAAAACATTCCCGAACTTCTTCACGTAAATATTGTTTCCAATTTATTTCTTCCATATTATTTATCTCCTAACTTGCCTTTACTTTTAGGATAGACTAATCCACGTAGTTGATTATATAATGTTTCATATTCCTTTCTTAATTTAGAAGCCGTAGCCACTATATCTAAATTTGCTTCTTCAAATTTTTTCATTTCTTTATTTAATTTTTTATCTGTTTTAATTACATCTACACCTTTTAACTCATCTATAAGTTCTGTAAGTTTAGTCATTTCTTGACCAAAAAATTCTGTAGGTTCACTAGCCTGTAAAACTTTTTTAAGTTTCTTTTTTTGTTTAGAATTAGTCTTACCTATAGCATCAGAGAGGCTAAATAGAGATGTCTTATCATCTTTTAGAATATCTTCCCAACTCATAGTAGACCCTCTAACATAGTTTTCTTACGATTAATTCTTCTTAAAGCCTTTGCTATCTTCATTGATTTTGTTACAGTCTCATCTTCGACATACTCTTCCTTTCTATTTTTATATTCATTGTATAATTTTGTTAAATTTGAGTTCTTTCTATTGGGGTCAAATTGTAAATATTTTTTAATTGTTCTTTCTACTTCCGCCGTTTGTGGTTTTCCATAAAGTTCTTCGTCAATTATTCTTTGTTCTTCTGTGGTGAATAAATCAAACTTGTTGAAATCCCATTTTTGTAATTCTTTAAATGAAGACTTACTTGATAGTACCGCACTATGTCCTAATAAATCTAAAGTTTGATATAAAAACTCTAATTCTTCAATGAGTCCCTCTTGAGTTTTCTCTCCATATATTTGAGCATCCATTATCATTTCCTTATGTTTTTCTCTAGTAATCTTAGCCTTAGGAGTAAGTTTTCCTGTAGCCTTATCTTCCTCATCTATCTTAGTAAAATCTATTTGTTCTATACGCTCTAATGTTCTGTATGATTTTAATACGGGGTATAGTGTTTTAAAGAATTTTTTAACAAAAACATCTACATCTGTGTTAAAATGGGCATCTACTCCCTCTTCTGTAGTGAGATTATATTCTGCTTCTAAATTAGGCTCTACAGTAGTTGCTTCTTTAGCATCTTTTATATTTTGAAAGAACTCTTGAAATATACTAAATTCATTCTCTTTTTTTGCTTTGCCTCTTTTATCTGAATTATCAGAAAAATCACCTGATATATTAACAGGTTGATTACGATGTTCTCTAATTTCCTCATACAATTTTCTTGCATCTTTTTTCAGACCAGTGCCATACATTCTAAATCCACTTTCTTTACCATCAGGATTTTCTTCTGTTTTTCTTCCTTGTATTATCCATGTTTCATCTTTTTCATCCCACTTTGCCCCGTCTTGAAAGCGAATAAATGCATTATTGCGATATTCTAAATTGCCACGCTTTCCATTATATAGTGCTTGTTCATATTCTTCGGTAGTCTTAGGAGAGAAAAATCCAGCCTTTTCCGCTTCACGAATTAAACTTATATCTCCTGACTTTTGATTTTTCCACCTTGTTAGCATTCTTATTAATAATGATTCATTAATCATACTTTTAGGAACATTAGTATCTTTAGATAATTCTAATAACATATTTTTAATTGTACGTAGTGCATTATTTGGAGTATCTAGATATTTATTACTTTTAAATTTCTCAACAAATTCCCAGTTTTGTATGCTTCCATCTATTTTATCTAATATTAGAAGTACGCCATCTCTTCTTTTCCTAAAGTTATCTTCATCTTGCTGACGGTTTTTTCTATTAGTATCAACATCATCACTTTCAATTTGATATACTACATTTGAAAATATTTCGTCTAACATTTTTAATTGTCCTTTTGTTAACGATTTAGTGCTACGGTCTACCACATCTACCACCTCCCCGTTTATTGAGTATTCTATTTTTCCTCCATAATCCTTAATGGAGTTTTCATAGTTTTCTATTGCTTCTTTTGTTCTTTTCAAAGAAATTTCTTTCTTTTTCTTTTCTTGTATTATTTTTTTAGATAAATTTTTTCGCTTATATTTTTTATCTTCTAATTCTTCTTCTAATTTTTTATATTCATTTTTAATATCTTTTATCTTATCTTGCATTTCTTTATATTTACTACTTTCTTTATTTTGTAATAATTTATCATCTACCAAATTTATATCAGAACGTGCTATGAAACTTAAATATAATGCAGATTCTTCTAGGTCGTTTTCGGTATATTTTACTGAAAAGTTTTTTCTTCTTGCGTTAAACATTTTTATAATATCGTCATGTAATAAATCATCTAAATCACCTAATCCTTCCTCCAAGTCTTTTTGTTCTTGAGCCGAAAACAAATCTTCCATTGTCATACCTCCTTTAGATGATTCTACCTTTGTTTCTTTCTTATCCTTTTTATCTTTCTTAGGAGGTTGTACATCTAAATTTATATTATTCTTAGAAGGATTAGAATATGCTGGATTTTTACTTTCTAAGCCCAGTTTCGGACGCCTCCACTCAGGATTTATCATTGGAAAACCCACTACCTTCTGTGCTAACTTTAATTGTCTATTTAATTCTTTTTTCTTATCTTCAGATAAGTTTTTATCTTTCAATTTTTCTTCTAAACTTTTTATTTCCTCTCTTGCTTCTACAACTTTAGGATTGTTTCTATCAAATGCTTCTTTTGTATTCCAAGGCCGTTTGGTTTTATCTTTAACCTTAAGAATATCTTCCCAACTCATACTACTCACCTGTATATTTAAAATGGACTTTGAGTGGTATTTTGTCTTCTTCTTTTCGGCATTGTATTAACATCAGGAACATCTGTTGGTGCTTTGTATTTCTTAGTATTAGGAGCAATAGTACCTAAAGTTAAGTCTCTATTTTTAGTTACTAACTTATCATAATGTCTTTTTTCTGCAATTCTTGCTTCTTTCATTTCTCTTTCAATATCTTTTACACTTCGTTCGCTCATCTTATCCTACTCTCCTTTCAGTTCTTTTGTCAACGTTTTGATTACCCGCATCGGCTGGTAACCCACTAAATCTTTTATCCGGCCCTCTACTCATAGATGGTTTATTTCTAGTTGCTGGAGGTTCTTCTGCTTTTACAGGTGCGGCTTTAGGAGCATCAGCAGATGGTGGTGGTTGATTACCCGCTTCCATCATTTGTCCCATTTGACTAGCATCAATATTTGTACCTGCATAAGGGTCTGTTTCTATTGGAGCATCCCCATCTTCTTGTCCTTCTGCTTCAGGTTTAGGTTCAGGTGGGGGTTTTGAAAACGTAAACCTACCTTCATCATCCATATCTACTTCAAAACCTAAATTTTTAATTGATGCGGCTACGTTAACTTCTATCTCTCTCTTTCTTAATTTAGCAATTTCATCCTCTTCTTCTGATGGTGGTAATTTTAATTGCCAATCTATAATACCAAATTCTTTTGTCATAAAAGGAAACACATAATTATTCCAAATAGTTTGTGCCATTTCAACTGCACGATTAGTTACAAGTATTTGCATTCCATCATTATTTAATCCACCACTAGCAGAACTATCTGCCATAAATATCTTACTAACTCCATAGAATGCAGATATTCTATCTCTTAAATCATCTTTTACAGACATATAATCCATTTCTTTTAGACTATCCATAAATTTAACCCACTCAATAGAACCTTTTCCACCTTCCGCTTCAATTCCCATAACTGGAATAAAATGAGGGTCTTTCTCCATCTTCTCTTTTACTCCTCTCCAAAAAGATTTCATAGAATCCATATTTCTAGTTTGAACGGCTAAAATACCTTTAGGCATTCTTGCTTTAGTATAAGAAGAATTAACATAATTTTCCATAGCAAGTAATGTAGTAACGTTATTCCACAAAGTAATTATTGGAGACAAACCATATATTCTACTAGGAGAATACTTACTAAAATGTAATACTTCCCCCTTAATAAAAAACTGTTCTTCTCCATTTGTTCTGTTAACAAAATGCACTGGGTAAAGTTTACTATTACATTCTTCACAAATTCCAGTAGGACTTACATTAATTACACTTCTATGTCTTAAACATGTAAAGCCCGCACTACCTCTTTCTCCTTTTTCATCTGAATAAATATGCATTCCGATGGGGTCGCCACGATATACTTCTTTGATTCTATGCATTTTTATATTATTATCACTATCTAAATAATATTCTTTTACCATAACAAGATAAGCATCATCCATTATATTGAGGTCATCTTCCATTTCTTTTAGAACATCAATAAACATTTGTTCTGATTTATTTACATATCCTTCTAACATATTTTTAGCATATTTTAATTGTTTTGGGTCAGGCTTTGAAAACTCAACTCCACCACAATCTCCACATTCTTTAATAGGAATTTTATGTTCTTTACCACAACTATCACAACGCATGGCAAATTTTTCTTCCCATATATATCCTCTTCTAAATATTTCCTGTTTTAACTGAGTAGTGCAAGTTCTAACAATAATAGATTGTTGAGCAATATGATACATTACTGGAGATGTTAGTAAATAAGAAGTATCTTTTTCTTGTATTCCTATATTGTATACACTACGGTCTAATGGTTTAGGTGTACTATTTCTAAATAAATTAGTAAAACTAAATCTTCTTTTTTCTTCAACCATTAAGTCACTACTCCTTCAAGTTTATCCATTTCAAACATTTTAGAATTATCATGAAATTTAGCCACTGTTGTTGGGTCTATTCCATATTGAGAAAAATCATATCCAACATGGTCTTTGTGATTTTCATATTTCATTAATTGAAATAATTCTTCTCTTCTTGATGTATACCATTCTGCTTTTTTATGAGATTTCTTCATACGTACTAGTTCTAACAGTATATCTGCGTTAGCCCCTTTCATTTTAAAGTGTGGCCTACATTTGGTTAATATGTTAACTACATCATCACCGGAATAAAAATTTAATCTTTGTACTGACCTTGTAGCCTGTGGAGATTTTTGGTCAAGATGTAATCTACCACAACCTAGAGACTTATGCATTTCCATCATGAATGCTTTACCTCTTTCTCCTGTTGCGATTAAACCAACTCTAGGATTGAAATTTTTATCCATTGTGATGTATCCATCTGAATCAATAAAGGCCGCAGTATAAGAATAAATATCTTTTTTAATGTCATCATTTAGTTTGTAGAACGCACCATTTACATTAGTAATATTCATTGTCTTAGCCATCTTAGAGATAATAGTTGGTGAAGTTTTATTAAATAAATTCTTAGGTAATCTTTCATGTATTTGTCTAGAAGAAATACCGTTATCTTCACAAACTGCTTTTAGAATTTCATGTTTAATAATATCTTTAGTAGAAATTCCTGTCATATATTTTCTCAATATAGATTTAAATTCTCTTTTAGAATTTGACATAGATTTATTCAATTTAGCATATTCAGAATTAAATGGCATATCTTTCTTATCTATTCTATTTTCCCAGTATTTACACAATACATCAATAATCTCTCTTCTAGTAGATTCCTCAGAAACATAGGATAATTTAATAATATTATCTTCAGAACAAGTCATATCATTTAATACAGATTTATATTTTTTTATCCAATATATGTTATCTATACTTTTACTTAAGTGTTCCGAATATGCTTTAATTAAATTATCTATTGATTCAGTAACTTCTAATTTACTTTCTCCTTTCAGAGTTCTTCTATATTTTCTTAGACCTTTTATTACAGTTGGAATATCATTACCTTCTACTTCAAATTTTTTAACTGTAAGATTTAATTCTTTCTTAGCCTTAGTTAAGTTAATATTAAACTCTTGTGCGTATTTTTTTTCTATATCAAAATGGCTAGATAATGGTTGACTATCAATCCAATTTTCAATTTTTAAACTGTCAATTAACTGTTGTTCTTCTGAGGCTAATTGCTCATCTTCTAAAGCAATTTCTTTTAAATCTTCAAACGTAGTGCTTAATTTTTCTTCCATAAAAACACCTTTAAAAGTTCAACCCTACTAGTCCCGAAACGTTATTGGCTAATTGTTGTTTAGGTTCGTCAAATATTCCCATGTCGTCTAATAACATAAACACTTCTGTTGAATTATGAGTTGCGGCAGTAGCCAAAGCGAGGCTCATTACTAAATCATCATGCGCCCCAACTCCTTCAAACTTACCTGCTTGTGTAATAGAAAACATAGATAATTCTTCAATTAATAAATTGGTTAATTTCCTACTATTATTATCACCATATGGAAAATTCATTTTACCATTCTCAATATTCATCTGTAGACTTAAAATAATTTCTTGTTTCTTTTTTCTAGTAGTGTTAAAATCTTGAACGTTTAAATCTGAAATATTTCTTAACTCTTGTGTAAAAGATTTGGCAAAAGTATTAGTTTCAAACAATATTACTTCCGGTTCAAAAATAGCCCCTACTAAACGTATCTTTTCTATATTTTGTCTAAAGTCTACGTTCTTCGCTCTATCTACATGTACAACCGTTTTATTTTTTTCATCATCCATTTCTATAACAGTAATAACATTGTAGTCACCATCAGTAGAAATAGCAGGGTCAACTCCTACATAATATTTGTATCCTTTATCTTTCCTATGTCCTAATTTTAATACATAATCTCTTGCTTTACATTTATCAATAAATTCAGGATTAAAGAGAGAAGTCCCTGTAGATATAGGAACACATAGATATTCTCTTGTAAATTTTAAAGAACCTATTTCCGCTTTTCTTTGCATAAGAGCATCATAGTTCCAACGTTCTTTCCATAGTGGTTCGTTTAAAGAATTAAGACATGGATATTTTCTAACAGTATATGCTTCATTTTCCTCTAACTGAGTAAAAATATCTGTATAAGTAAATGGAGTACCAATCATTCTAAGATTAGAAGTATGGTGTAGCGTTGGTATCATATCTCCAAAGAACCAATCAGTTACCCGTTGAATCGCAACTAAACTAAATTCTTTCAAAGGGTCATCAATGATAATTTCTTGAGGATGAAGACCTCTAATTTGAGAACCAACGGAACGCTCTAAAATCGCATTACCATTGGTTAACTGAATATTACCAATAGCCCAACCTCTAGAAGGTCTAAACTTTTTTAATGCTGGATGATTAAACATCCTATCAATTTCTCTCATGTGTACTAAAGTCTGTTTTTGATTAGAAGATATGTATAACATTTGATATGGTGGCTCTTGAAATACTAAATTCCAAACAACCCAACTATGCATAAAGACAGATTTACCGTGGTCACGACTACAAATAATAACTGTTCTATCTGTACTTTGCATAAGTTCTAGCCACTCTTGCATATACTCAGGATACATCATTCCTAATACATTTTGAAAAAAATAAGGAAATGAAGTTTTAGATATTTCCATATCCATTTGAGAAACAAAATCTAAGTTTTCTATATCCATACTATCTCCTTAAAATATCCTTCCAACCTTTAAAAATTCCCCAAGTTTCAGCAATTGGTATTTCTCTTACTCTTCGTTGCATTTCTTGTATTACACTATCAGGCACAACCTCATGTTCCTGTGGCTCACTTACTATTGGTTTTTTAAATCTTTTTTTACCTTCTTCAGTATACGTAGCAACCTTAGGAATATTACCAATGGCTGTTAAATTTTTATTTCTTATTTGAGCCATTAACCTACGCCCTTGATAATCAGGATGAGTTTTAGTTCCTCCAATATATGCAAAGGGTTCTCCTTCCTTTCCTGTTCTTATTGCATGACCTATTACTGAAACTAATCTAGCCTTTCCTTTTTCATTATGTATAAGACCAAACCAATTATCTATAGGATAACCACTATCTCTTAATTTATGTGGCATATCGGGATTACTATCATCCCAAAGTTCTTTCATATCTTCTTCTGAACCCAATTGCATGACTTTTGTTTCTTCATTTCCTAGAATTCTTTTAAGCCTAGGATGAAATTTCTTAATCATATATATCACCTAAAATTAGCCTTTAAGAAATATACTCCTTCTGATGACATACCATATTTAGAGCCTATAGATTTCATAGAATCAACCTCATTAATTATAGATTCAAGTTCTAAAACAGTTAAGTCTACATTAAAGTGAGATTTCATTATACTCAAAGCCCTATCTACATGGTCGAAATTATCTAATTTACCATACTTATAATATACTGGTTTATTTAACATTTTACGAATACTATCATGGGCTTCTAGTAAATTAATTTCTTGTTTACTTTTAGTAATTTTCATTACTAAGTCTCCTAAAGCCTTTTGAAATTCTTTGTATATATTTTTATTTTTAGTACCTTCTATGTCTAATATTATAGAAGTTTTATTTCTCTCAATAAATCCTAACAATGCAGATAATGGATAAATTTCACTTTCATCATATAATTTATTCCATTCATTAGATGGTTTATTAAATATTTCTTTCTTACCCGCTTTTTCTGTATTACTTTCAGTTTTTATAAGTACATTATAGAAATAATTACCTAATTCTATATTTATTAAATTAGTAAGATTGTTCTTATCCATCTCTCCATAAATAATTTTTAATTGTGTTCTTATTTCGTGTAACATTTCCGATAAAACATCTTCATTATCATAAATTGAAGGTTTATTTATAACATTAAATAAATTAGTAAGTTTATCCATAACTTTATAATTACCTCTAAAGACTTCTTCTACTCCCGATATCTCTAAATTTAACATCATAAAATAAATATCTACTTTAGATTTATCTTTCATTAACATATATTCCATCTGAGGCGAGAATAAAGAAAAGTCATCAGAAGAATCTTTTCTATTAAAAGGAGTATTAATTGAAGATAATGGTTTAACATAAAAATCCGCTATTTCATCTAATAATTTAATAAAAGATTCTTTTGCTTCATTAAGTTCACCCATCATATTTTCTCTATTTTTTGTAGCGTAAGATGATGTTTGTCCAGTTGGCCCTTTAGCCTCACCTGAGGATGATATATTATAGCCACCTTTACCTTTACTTCTAGAATCTTTAAAACCAAAATCAGTAAATTGAGTAATTAAGTTTAAAAATTCTCTAATAGTGTTAACTCTAGTTTCTACTCTTACATTTAAGTCTGTACCATCTTGACTTACTTCATAGCGTACATTGTCTTTACCGTGTATTTCTTTAGATAGTGGAAGATAGAATAATGTATTATCTCCTTCTATAGTTTTGGAGGCAAGTGATTCTAACTCTTCACTAAACTCCAATAACTTATCTTCAAATGTTAAATTTAAATTTAATACATCAGACATGTCTTCAATTAAACTTAGTTCTTCTTTAAGATTATTAACATCCTTTTTATATAAAACTAAATTTTTAAATTTAGCACTGTCTTTAGTAAAAGCATAAGCAAATAAGGGGTCTACTTTCTTTTTATGAGTTATTTTATTCATAGTTTGTCCAAATATACTTAACTCTGTAGTTTCATTAATACCTACACGCATTCTTTCTGCCGCTTCTTCACTAACAGATGCAGTATTAGTATTGCCTTCTCCTTCTTTACCATATTTAGTTTCCACTTTTTTATCTGCTATTTCACCTTCATCAACTTCAAACTCTAAACTATCTTTACCGCTATCACTATCTAAACTATCTCCAAAATCATATGGATTCTGATTTTCAGACTGTTGATTTTGTAGTTTTTTCATATCTGCTGGAGAAACAAATGATTCAAACGCACTAACTAGTATGCTATCAGGATGAGTAGATTCTAAAGTTTGAGGTTTAACAGTTACAATATAATTTAACCTATCCTCTATTGGTTCTGCTAAAAATTTTAACATTTTTAACCCATGATTATATTTTCTCCTAGATAATTCATTACCCGTTTTTAATATTTTAAAATTATCAGTTTCCACTACATCCTTAAATTCAGACTCAAAGTTGTCAACTGCTGTTTTTAAATTTGTATATTTTTTATTAGTTTTTTCCCAAAAGTCATAAATTTTTTCTCTTCTATCTAGATTTTTTAAATCTAATTTAGAAATTAAAATATCTGCTTCAAATTTTAAGGGTTTACCTACTTGTATATTCTCATTTGTATTTTTACTTTCTAAATTAACAAGATGTTTTTTTAATAATTTAATAAATGGTTCAGGAAATTCATCATATTTTTCCGATGGTGGGAAGTCTTCTAATATTTCTATATATTCTTCAGTTTTAAGTTTACTAATATTTGCGTTTTTAATTCTTAATCCGCCTATTCTAGGATTCTTTTCAAATGAACCCTTACCTTTATTATATGAACTCCACTGTGTACCTGCCCCGTTTGTGAATAATTTTATAATTTTATCAATATCACTTAATAAATCTATTACGTCTTCTCCAGTTTTCGGTTTATCTCTTGGCCCTGTATAGTTTTTTTCCTTTAATTTGTCACTAGATAGTATAGATTTAGTTCTACCTTCAGAACGGTTTCTAATTTCTTCAATTAGTTTTAATACTAAAGTATCTTTTGATTTAGTTATAAATTTATATCCTTCTACATTATCAAGTAAGTATTTTCTAATTTTCTTAGCAATATCTGCAATTCTTAAGACATCACCTTCTACTGTCATTAGAACCCAAGATTGAAGTTCAACCTCTTCCCCATCTAAAAATAAATATGTATCTATGTCAACATTTTGGTCAGATGAAGAAATTTCTTTCATTTCTAATAAAACATCAAGAACTATTGTTGCACTTATATTTTTCTTTAAATCTTTTACTGCTTCAAAAATCATTTGTTCTTCTAAATTGTCTAATTCATATTCTTGGTCTTCAGTCAATTCGCCTTTTGATTGATTTTTAAATTCTTCTTCTTTCTTTTCATGTTTAGACTTGTCTATATACTGTAATAATAACTCTTCAAATCTCTCGCTAGATGAGGTTTTTAATGCACTTTCAATGAATTCTTTATTAGTATTATATTGTGTCATTTTGAATTCCTCCTACTTGTAATACACTAACTAAATATGTATATGGGTCTTTATTTTTATCATCTAACTTAATTGGTTTATTTACTACCTCTTCCATTTTACTATCTATATCTAACATAAATTGATTAACAATTTTAGGATATTCTGTTTTTAATATATTCTGTATTTCTTCTAATGTAACATCATCTATATCACCAGTTACATCATCATCTAAAAATTGTACAGTATCCTTCAACAATTTTACATTTCCTTGGGCTTGTCCTATTAAAATTACCTTAGCAAGTATGCTTCCAAAAGTAGCACTGTGTTTACTAGAACCAATATCTGCTATAATTGATTGACCACTTGAAGATGTTCCCTTATCACTTGAGGGTAAAGGGCCATAACTTTGAGGATAGAACTTATATGACATTTTAGGATTAAGTAATTCACTTAATATTTCACCTTCACTAATTCCCTCATCATTTCGTTTAATACTTTCTAAATGGTTTTTAAATTGGTCTATAACATCTACTTCAGCAATTGGTTCAGATAAAAACACACTGAAAAAAGTTATATCATTAGGGTCAATTATTCGTTCGTTTCTTACAAGTGTAGTTCTCTCTAAAACATCACCTAATCTTTCATAAGTATTTAATATGCTTATTATATCTGATTCTTTTACTTTTAATATTTTTATTTCTGTTAGTTTTTGAATTGCATCTGCCGTATTTATTAATAATGTTCTGAACTTCTTTTTAGAAGTCTTTTTATTTTCTAAGTCTATACGGTCAGTATAATATTTACTTAGGATATTAAATAAATCATTAGATATTACTGATTTTGTGTTAGACTCTGAAACCATTTTATTCCAAATAGTTGCTAAACCTTCTTTGTTAACATCATTTTGAATTGCGTCCCTAAATGCAGGTAGTCCTTGTCTTTGTTCAACATAGTCTTTGTCTCCCATTAGTTCTTTATTTTTACCATAAACTACAGGTTTAACTTTTTGTGTAACTGTTTTTCTATACAGGTCTACAATTTTTTTAGTATCAGCATTAGTACTATACTTAGTTCCCTCATCACTATCTACTTTAGATAATTCTCTAAAAACAGAAAACTCTTTCATACTGTTTTTAGTAACTGGAGTTCTAAGAGTACTAATATCATAATTTTCATGAGTTAAAATATGCAATAATGTAGATGAAAGTTTACCAGTTGGGCCATCCTTTATGTAATATATACCTTTAAAATCGTTAGTCCTACCTTTTTCCATATAAGGTAGGAACTTAAATCTTTCCTGACCTTTTAACTTAAACATAATATGACTTAAATAATCTACTCTATTAGACTGAGTAGGAACTAGTGTTTGATTACCTTGGTTATCATCTTTGACTGGAGTATCATCAAACTCAATAATATCAAATATTCTACCTAACTTAGTTCTTTTTATTTTAGAAGAAGTTTTACTTCCTGCTAATTTCCTACCCTGTGCTTCAGTAATAAAATCAGATTCTATTTTTTCACCCTTAGGATTAGTTATTATAATTCCTTTAGTATCATAACCAATCCCACTATATTGAATGTCTTTATTATCTACTAAGTTACCTTTTTCATCTTCATTTTTATTTAGATTTCTAGTAGCCTCAACAATTATTTTTCTTGCTTGATTATTATTCTTTGCATTAAATTCCATTAATTCAGTTTCTCTTTGCTGTGCATTTAAGAAATCATCTAATTCTTTCATGTCTTCTAATTTTATATTTCTACCTTTTGTTGATAGTTTCTCAAGAATTACTTTAACTTTACTTTGTTTCATTTCCTTTTTTGGTTTAATACTGTTTTTAATACTTTTTTCCATCAATTCTAAATTACTTTTTATTTTTGGAATATCTTCTTTTGTAATAGCATAATTAGAAAATGCATGTAGAATTTCATCATCTGATTTACCTACTACAGCAGTTTTTAATGTGTTAACTATTCGTGAAAATTGTCTGTTCGCTATTGTTCTATCAAAAGTTCCTCGAATAATTTTTCCTGTTTTAGACCATTCATCCATAAAATTCTTAATTTCATCTGTATGTAATTGTGAAGTCATTAAATATAATAAATTCACACCATTTTTATTTTTTGGTGGTAGTGGTTTTGATGAATCAATTGACCCCGTACCAATTAAATTATCTGTTTGTCTATATGTAACTGTAGGTTTGTTAACTTTAACTTCTTCAGCCTTATCGGACATACCATCTTTACCAACCCCAGTTGCTTTCAGAATAGTTTTCCAACTCATTGTAACTTCTCCTGCATTTTATTCTTAATATCTAACCAAACTTGAGGATGATTTTGTGCCAATACCTCTTGAACAACTTGCATCTGTGCAACTATAATTGTATCTTGTCTCTTATGCACTAATTTACCTTTAAACTCCATCAAGTATTTTAAACTCTCTCTAATC
>Ga0209535_1000018_pt1 | contig 105613 bp, 123 predicted proteins | sample LinPmetageLP28_FD_184041 | JGI IMG/M metagenome (GOLD analysis project Ga0209535, IMG submission 184041) | Marine viral communities from the Pacific Ocean - LP-28 (SPAdes) (version 2) | ecosystem: Environmental > Aquatic > Marine > Oceanic | place: Pacific Ocean | collected 2009-08-22 | reverse complement strand
AGGTCAAGGTAATTGTACAACAAAAAGTTTAAGTGTTCATTCAATATCAGCTGATGTATTTAACATAGGACCATATGCAATTAAAACTTTTAAAGTTGGTCAAGTATGCACTAACAAAATTGGATTAAGTTCTGAAACAGCGATAAATACCATAAGTGGAGATTTTAGTAGTGATTTATATGTATGTATAGATGATAATAGATCTGATGCATGCGCTAAACAGATATTAATTAAAGGATTAAGAAATAAATGCCCTGGTGGTATCGGTGGAGGTATTACACTAAGCGGTGGTGATTCGGAAGAAGTTAACTCACAAGGGGGAGATATATTAATTTGCGGAGGAAGAGCTAACTCAGTTAATGGTGTTGGTGGTGATATTATACTTAACCCAGGTACAGGTGCTTTTGTTGGTAAAAATATTATTAGTGGTTCAACAGAAATAGTTTCATTATCAACTGCATCCTTATCTTCAAATTTCATTAGTGTTATTTCATTATCAGCTAAATCTTTATCTGCTAATTATATTGATGCGTTTACTTTATCAGCTAATAGTCTTTCATCACATTTTATAAATGTAGAGTCTTTATCAGGCAATTCTTTATCAGCTGATAGTATTAAAGTTAGTTCATTATCTGCTGAAAGATTATCAGCTGATAGAGCTTATGTTAATCTTTTATCTACTAACGGTATATGGGCAAATGATTTTATAGAAACTGATACTCTTACAGCAAGAGATTTGTTAGTAACAGGTGTTTTTAATACTACATTAAACATAACAACTAGTACATTATCAGTTTTTAGTTATGATTCAGACCCTGCTTTAGTTTTAAAACAATTCTGTGGACCAGGTACATTAGCAACATTTGAGGATGTAGGTGGAGATAGTATTGTTTTTGCTGATGGAGCTAAAATAGGTATTGGAGATAATACCCCAGCAGAAAGATTAACAGTTTCAGGTAATATTAGTTCAAACGGTGATTTGGTAATAGGTACATCAGCTAATATAGGTAATAATAATCTAGTTGTAGATTCAGTAAATAATCGTACAGGTATTGGTACTAACACCCCTAATGAAACGTTAACGGTTGTAGGTAATATATCAGCGACAGGTAGATTAACTGTACCAGTATTAGAGACAAAAATTGAAGCTTCTGATTTAACAATCAGTAATAATTTAACGGCTATTACTCTATCAGCTATTGATATAAAAGCTGATAATAATTTAACTTCTACCTCGATATCAGCTACTAATATAAAAGCTTCAAATAATTTAGTTTCAAACAATTTAGCTTCTGCCACGATATCAGCTACTAGTAATTTATTAGTTGATGGTTATATTGAAACGAAAAGTTCTTTAAGTGCTTTAGGTTCTAATCGTAATTTCTTTGTTGGTCAGATTGAAACGAATAGTTCTTTAAGTGCTTCAGGTTCTAATCCTAATTACTTTGCAGGTAATGTTGGTGTCGGAACTAATCAGCCGGTTACTAAATTAGATGTTATTGGTGATATAAAGGCAAGTAATAATTTAACGGCTATTACTCTATCAGCTACCGATATTAAAGCTAGTGATAATATTACAATCAATACTCTATCAGCAACTGATATTAAAGCTAGTAACAATTTAACGGCTATTACTCTATCAGCTACTGATATAAAAGCTAATGATAATATTACAGCAGTTACTCTATCAGCTACTGATATAAAGGCAAGTAATAATTTAACAGCAAGTAATAATTTAACTACAACAACATTAAGTAGTACAAATATTGCAAATACTGGTTATATAGTTACGGAATCATTAAGTGCTACAGTTATAACAGCTGTTTCATCCAATGTAAGATATCTTGATATCACTTCGGTTGAATTATCTGGTTTCGATATTACAGGTTCTATAAACTTAAGTGGTGATGTTAACGCCGTTGGTAGCGTAGATGCAGGTGGCTCAATTAAGTCAGATACCTTATTTAAATTAGATGTACCTGATAGTGGTGGTTCACCAGCGGTTGCTGCTATAATAGACATTAACGGGTATGAAGGCCGTGGAGCTGGTATTAAAATCCAAGATAGCAAAAATAGCGCAGCTGCAGCTAGTAATCGTGAATGGTTTATTGGTTCAGGCTATTTACAGACTGGATTTAATATTGGTTATGCTTCTGATGGTAATCAATCGTCTTATGCTGCTCAAAATAAATTAGCTATTTCTACTAGCGGTAATGTTGAAGTCAGTAACAATTTAACGGCTATTACTCTATCAGGTACGAATATTAAAGCTACTGACAATTTAACAGCTATTTCTTTATCAGCAACTGATATAAAGGCAAGTAACAATTTAACGGCTATTACTCTATCAGCGACGAATATTAAAGCTAGTAACAATTTAACGGCTATTACTCTATCAGCGACGAATATTAAAGCTAGTAACAATTTAACTGCAGTTACACTATCAGCAACTGATATTAAAGCTAGCGATAATTTAACTACCAATACTCTATCAGCTGGTGATATTAGAGTTGGTAAAATTACTGCTGGGTTTGGTAATACAAATACCGGTGCTAGATCATTTATTGGTGGTGGTACTTGTAATCATGCTACTGGTAATTGTTCATTTGTCGGAAATGGTACGTATGGTAATCGAGCTACCGGTGCAACCTCATTTATCGGAAATGGTTATCTCAATCAAGCAACCGGTGATAAGTCATTTGTCGGAAATGGTTATTATATTTGTGCTACCGGTGTTCATTCATCCATCGGTGGTGGTTCCTTCAATAAAGCTATTGGTGGTTGTTCATTCGTGGGTGGTGGTTTTTTTAATCAAGCTTGTGGTAGTAAATCAGGTGTCACTGGTGGGTGTTTAAATGTTGCTTGTGGTAATGAATCAGCCATTGGTGGTGGATATTGCAATATGACAAAATGTCAATCATTTGTTGGTGCTGGTAAAAATAATAACGCTTGTGGTAATAATTCATTCATCGGCTCAGGTGGGTATAATTCCGCAACAGGTGCTTGTTCAATTGTTGTCGGTGGCGGTTATACTAACGGTAACCCATCTTGTCATAATTGTGCTAAAGCTGATTATTCAGGTATATTCGGTGGTAAGGCTAATGTAATCGACACTTCTTATACTTGTTCATTTATTATAGGTAGTAATATAACAGCAGATGCAGCTTGTACGACATTTGTTAATAATATAAAGGCTAGTGATAATATAACTGCAGTTACTCTATCAGGTACTAATATTAAAGCTAGTAACAATTTAACAGCTGTGACGCTATCAGCAACCAATGTTAAGGCAAGTAATAATTTAACAGCTATTTCTTTATCAGGTACTAATATTAAAGCTAGTAACAATTTAACAGCTGTGACGCTATCAGCGACGAATATTAAAGCTAGTAACAATTTAACAGCTGTGACGCTATCAGCGACGAATATTAAAGCTAGTAACAATTTAACAGCTGTGACGCTATCAGCAACCAATGTTAAGGCAAGTAATAATTTAACTACCAATACTCTATCAGCTGGTGATATTAGAGTTGGTAAAATTACTGGTGGTGTTAATAATCAAGCTACCGGTTCAAACTCATTTGTTGGTGGTGGTAATGCTAATTGTGCGACTGGTTCACATTCAGCTATTGTAGGAGGTTTGAATGGTAATCGAGCTACCGGTGCAACCTCATTTATCGGAAATGGTTATAGTAATTTAGCTTCCAGTAATAATACAACTGTAGTTAATGGTTATGGTAATAGCGCAACCGGTGCTTACTCATTTGTTGGAGGTGGTAGAAGGGGTTACGCAACCGGTGCTTACTCATTTGTAGGTATTAGTGGTTATCAGAATAAAGCATGCGGTAGTGGCGCTTCAAACATTAATGGAACCTATAGTTGTGCTATAGGTGCTTGTTCATTTGTTGGTGGTGGTTATATGAATAAAGCATGCGGCACTCACAGTACTATAGTACAAGGTAATACCAATTTGGCATGCCAGAACTATTCATTTGTAGGTAACGGTGCTAATAATAAAGCTACCGGTAACGGGTCATTTGTAGGTAGCGGTGGCGAAAATGAAGCCACCGCTCTTAGGTCATCTGTAGTAGGTGGTACAAGTAATCAAGCTCAAGGAATACACTCAACTATAGTTGGCGGGTTTAGTAGTAGAGCTACTGGTAGTCATTCATTCATCGGCGGTGGTACAAGTAATGCAGTAACCGGTCTATCAGCTAGTATAGTTGGAGGTAGTAGTAATTGTAACCGTAGTAATAATACATTCATCGGTGGTGGGTTTGAAAATCTTATATGCGTTGGAAACGATCATTCATCTATTGTAGGTGGTATGTGCAATACTGTATATGCAGATTGTTCAATTGTTGGAGGTGGTAGAAATAATAGAACTGTTAATGCTGCGTCTTATTCGTTTATCGGTGCTGGTTGCGCGAACGATGCGGTAGGAAGTAAAGCGTTTATCGGGGCTGGTAGTCGTAATACAGCATATGGAGGCGGTTCAGTTGTTACTGGTGGTTTTTGTAACCAGGCATGCGGTGGTAATTCAGCGGTTTTAGGTGGTCAATGTAATTGCGTCAGGGTAGATGATATTAATTCGGTTATTGCTGGTACAAGTATTACAACAGTCTCATCTAATTTGTTACATGCAAATGGATTATTCTTAAAAGCTTCAACGTTACCCACCTCTGATCCAAGCATAGCTGGTGTTGTTTGGAACGATAGCGGTACACTTAAAATAAGCGTTTAATCAATATACCCGAACTTTTCTTGGTACCATCTATAATTATCATCTATATACTTACATCCATCTAAACCAATAATTTCTTGATAGTTATCTATTAAAGGTTCTACTTTATTTCTAATAGTGTGTAAGTCATTATCTAGGGCATGTATTACGTCGTTTTCTTTTGTAATTTGCTCGATATTATTAAAGTTATGATTATATCTTTCTAAACCTAAAATATCATAAATTTCATTCATTATTTCATCAGGTTTAGAAGCAAGGTCTTCAGCACGTATAAACATTATTTTTTGTTCTGAACCCATTTCATGTATCTCTTGTATTCTATCTAGACTAATACTTACAGGTATGTTATTTAAATACATATCAACTCTTTTATATACAGTAGTACCTCTGTTTTCATAATTTATTAACCACTGGGAAGTTTTATCTGGATTCTTTCTATGTAATTTTTCAAATGATGCTGCTATACTTTTTAAATTTCTTACCATGCAAAAAATTACAGGTTTTTCACTTAAGAAATTTTCTACCCAACTAATATTACCTTTCCAACCTCTACCTTTTAAAATAATAAATGGTTTATCAGTTAATGTATTACAATACCCTTCGAAACCACCTTTACAGAAATTACGCCAAGATTGTAATGCTAAATCTTGATCTACTGCTGCTTTAAATTCAACACTATCTGTAAATCGTTGTCTTGCTCCTTCTAAAAGCTCTAAAAGCCCATCTGTTGGTGTAGCATAAAAAGCAGGGTTTTGAGCAAATATATTTTGTAATAAAGTACTACATGCTCGAGGCATGGAAGAGTTAAAAATTACTTTCATTTGACAATACTATCATAAACCTTCTGCAGGTTAAATATACCATAATCTTCAAAAGGGTATTCATGCTCAGGGCCATTAAAATCATGATCGAAAAATAAACTATCTATCATTCTACCACCAGTTTCAGATACTATTTTCGATTCAGGTAATATATTGTTATGAATTTTATAGCCGAACACATCTGGTGATGTACCTACCCAACAAACAGTCGATGGTAATTCAAAAGCAGCTGCAGCATGCTGAATGCAACTGTCAATTAATAAACGCTTTTGTGATTTAAACAATAAAGATAAAAATGTTCTTTTATTATCTACTTGATCAATTCTTTCTACCCCTTTTAAATGAGGTGAGTTTTTTCTACATACGTGGAAAATACTATATTGATTTTGTAATTCATTTACTAAAATTTGCGACTGAGATTGTGGTATATCTCTGGTCCATGAATATTGTTTAGCATCATCATAAGGTCCTCCATTAGTTTGCAATAAAAGAATAGGTTTATCAGCTGAAATATTATTTCCATAATAATCTTTTTCAGCTATATTAAAATATAACTCTGGTTTTATATCTCCATCGAATGGTAAATCATGAAGAGCACACCAAGATTCAACTAAATGTTGTTTACTATATAAGTGTTCAGTGTTAAAATAAGGTTCACCTTTTAGTACAACACTCTCTCTACCTTCAATATAGTCCTTATAAAAATATGGATGATTACCTGATTTAAAAACTCTATCAACTCTAGGGTTATTTAAAAACATTTCAGCCCAAGGCGTTATAACTACTATTTTATGATCTGGGTATTTTTTCTGAATGAACTTTATTATTGCTGTTGAAGCAATTATTTTACCAAGCCCTCCTTCAGGGTTAAAAATAACGTAATTGGTTTTACTCATACTATTAATTATTGGTATGTACTTGAAAATCCATATGTATTAACTCAAAAATATTTTCAATCCCCGCATAACTCATACAACTTTGAATACCTTGATTTAACCTATTAAAATATTGTATGTAAGTCTCGTTTCTCATATCCATATATACTGTCTGACCTTCTACAAAACCCTGATGACCTTTATTTGTTGATGAGGCACTACCATAAAAAACTTTCTTATTAGTATTACCCATTGCAGGTCCTCCTATAATGTCAGCAGGGCTATCTTCACACTTTGCAAACTCACTACCAATCATTACCATATTAGCTCCTGCAACTAATGCTTTACATACGTCACCTACTTCTCTAATCTGACCGTCAGCAATAACAGGTATTGATATCTCTTTATATTCACCAGCTAAACCGCCTTGCTTATGAACTACATACTTACTAAATTTCTTTCTAGCAATAGATGAGACTGCACTGAACATCGGGGTACCTACACCTGTACAGTTATACGTAGTACAGCTCTTACCCATCGATAATCCAATTTTAACTGCATCAGCTCCCCAATCATATAAGTCTTTAGCTGCCTGGTAAGTACCTACATTACCTGCAATAACATTGACACTTAATTTATTATTGATGTATGTAATCATATTCTTCACTAGCACATGATGACCATGGGCTACATCAATAGTAATAAAATCTACACCTATATCTTTTTCTACAATCTTATCAATAAAATCTCGATCCTTTTTATTTACTCCAACAGATATTGAAATAGTTCTCATATCTTTGTTTTCGACCATCCAATCTATAATATCTTCGTAATCGTAGAATCTATGCAGTACATAAAAATAACCAGCTTCACTTAACTCTTTTGCTTTATTAAAATCAATAGTGCATTTCATATTAGCTGGTATAGCAGCACTTTCAAATGTTTTACCTAAAAACTTTACCGATACATCTAAAGATGATCTTGATCTAATTTCCGAGTAAGCAGGTTGTAATACTATATCTTTGTAACTATAAGCTGTATTCATTATTTTATACCTTTCATATATGCAATTAAACAATCGTATGGACTGAAGCCTACATCTTGTAACTTTACATACTGTTCACAAAAATCATCTTGGCTATGTCTTAGTTCTATATCTCTTAAAACGGTATCGACTGTACCTTGTTGTTTTTTATCTACTTCTACCCGCAATTGCTCTCGTATAGCATTGTACTTACTCATATATATATATTATAACTTAATATTGAATATTATCAACTTATTTCTAAATATCATTATGTTTACCGTAGGAATGTGTACTTATGATGATTATGATGGGGTATATTTTACTATTCAAAGTTTACAATTATACCATCCGTTAGTTACAGAAATTATAATAGTAGATAATAACCCAACGTCTAAACATTCTGAGCTTTGTAAACAGTTAGCTAGTACGTCAAATAAGATAAAATACTACACATATAATAAGAAAACTAGTACCGCGGTTAAAGGTGAAATATTTAAATATGCTTCAAATGATATAGTAGTTGTATGTGATTGTCATGTTTTATTTCCTTTGAAAAGTTTTGACGCGTTAAAAGATTTTTACGATAATTACCACAAACCTTTCGATTTGGTACAAGGACCTCTATTGTTAGATGATTTAAAAAATGAAAGTAATTATTTAAAACAAGAGTGGGGGTCTTATTTTTTCGGTAAGTGGGATAATATAAAAATTAATAAATCTTATCAAGAAATACCAGCGCAAGGAATGGGAGTTTTTTCATGTAAAAAAAATGAATGGATCGGCTTTAATGAAATATTTAAAGGTTTTGGTGGAGAGGAATACTACATACATAATAAGTACAGAAAAAAAGGAGGTAGATGTATTTGTGTTAAAAACTTTAAATGGTTACATAGATTTGGTAGACCGCATGGTATACCTTTTAATAACACATACGAAGATAGGTTTAATAATTATGTAGCTGGTAGAATAGAACTAGGTGAAAAATACGATGACGTTATTGATGAGTTTGAAAAAGTAATATCAAAAGAAAAAATGCAAGAAATAATTGACTATATTAAACTATTTTTTTTAATTAAATAATTTTATGAGTGTATCGTACGATTCAATGTCATTAAGTAAACATAATAGAGTTGTGTTTAACCCGGAGCTTTCATCTTTTGACCCTCAGGATGATATATATGTATCGGTTAATATACCTGAGATTGATATTAATATTCTTGGTGAAAATAATATCGATAGTTCAAGCCCGGAAAACTTATATATACAAGGTGAAGAACCTGATGGTCTTTTTCCAAGTAATAGAAATATAGGGGTTGATATTGATAGTTATAATTTTTATAGAGATGGTATAGTATTTTTTCTTATTGACTCTGATGCAGATCCAGCCGGGCATGGGATTGATACATTAATGACCCACGGTTCAGCAGGAGATGGTTTAGGTTTATTATCACCAACAGATCATTTAGAAACTACTTCAGTTAATATGTCCGGGCATATTGCCTCTTTAGCTATAGATTTATCAGGTGGTTATTGCTTATCAACTAAATTTAGAGATGTGTCTACTGGCCTTACAGAAAGAAGTCCTAAATCTATTACATTAAGAGTTAGCGGTGATACAACTTATCAGCATTTAACTACAAAGGTATTAGATGAAAGTGAGTTGTTTAATTTTAATACTAAAAATAAAAATATTAGAATTAGATTTAGCAATAATCTAACCACTTATCAGTTAGATTTTAGAAACAATATTTTTGATGAGTATACTAATGTATTTACTTTTAATACAGGATTAGACCCTTCAATTATACCTTATAGGGTTAAATTTGGTATAGCCTATAGCGGTAAATTGAAATTACCTATTAAAGATATAACCTTTTCAGGTACCGTTTCAGGTTAATTGCCTATCTTAGATTCTAATTCTTCTATTTTTGAATTTAATCTTTTAATTTCTTCTGAAAGAATTGGTATAAATTGTAAGTAATCAACTGCAAGACTACCATCTTCTCTAGTTTGGACAGCTCTTGGTAATACTTCTTCAACTTCTTGAGCAATAAAACCGATACCTAATTCATTATTTCTACCAGATTTTTCATTATATTTAAAGCAATATGAATTTAAATTATTAATAATGTTATTACTATTAGTTATGCAACTTAAATCCTTTTTAAGATTTTTATCAGATGTTGTAAAAGCTATAATATCTTTGGTTGAGCACACGTTACCATCAAATTGGAATTCTGAAACATTCGCTCCGGTAAAATGCATTCTATTGTTATCGAATAATTGTATACTTGCGTTGCAATTAGATGAGCTCGTCGTATCTAAATGAAAGTCGATAAATCTTCCTATTTCCATTGAACCGTCATTTTCAACATGCGTGATAACATTAAATCTATTACCAGGTGATGATAAATTTAGACTTTGTAATTGACATGCATTAATGTCAGGTAATCTAGCTTGTGGTACTAATCCTGATTTTAAACATGCAGCATTTATTGCATTAACAGGAATATTAACGTCTTGTGTACCGTTAAAACTTTGTGGTACACCTGTAAGACCACCTGTTACATTAAAAGTACTTTGAACTTCTAATGAACCTGCACTAGTATTGCAATTTGTCCATTTTATTCCACTTCCAGTAGAAGTTAAAACTTGACCATTTACCCCGTTACCAGCAGTTTCATCTTTTAAAGTACTTAAAAAGTGAGCACTTCCTATAAACGAAGTGTTGCCACCTACATTCAATTGTTGTTGTACTAAGACTGTAGTACCATCATCACTTATATTACTATCTGTTAAAGTACATGAAGTTGTGATTCCTCCTCCAGGGTCTTGAAATTTCGGTAATATGTTTGGAGATACTGTAGTACCGCTACATATATTACCAGTGCAATTTGCACCACCACCTGGGCTTTGCCATGTTAAACGACCTGCTGTCGTTTTTCCTATAAATTCACCGACATTACCTGTACCGTTAGAAACTTCTATAGATGAATCTCTAGTTAATTTTAAAGCTGAATCGCAAATGGTGGTATTGCCTGAAAATAAAGAATTACCGCAAACATTAAATTCTTCTGAAGTTGCTAATGGTGAGTTATTAATACCTACTTTACCACCTGCTGTTATAACTATTGCATTATTTTGACTCATTGTCGGGCCATTAACAATTTTAAATTTATTAGAATCATTACTATCCAACCCTACTGCAAAACATGTTCCTGCCCCTTCCTCAAATAATCGTATATGGGGGCTAACACCGTTACCTATTAAAGTAACAGCTGAACAATCTTCACACGTTGATTTTACAGTTAAAATTGTAGAGTCATCAGCATTAGTATTAGAACCTATAGCAGCTCTTTTTTCTACAAATGTACATTCTCCGCAAAAAGTATTATTAGCATGTGTAGTAAGCGCGCAGCAAACTTCAGCACTATTGCATAAAAGTGTAGCACCGCATACTGTACCTGCACCAGTGATAGTAGTAGCTTTTAACGTTGTGGTGCTTGAACCTTCTTGCGTGATATTACCGCACAATGTTGAAACTCCAAGTACGCTAATACCATTATTGGCTTTACCAATACTAAGGCTAGACTCAGTGCCTTGTCCATCTGTTAAAAGTACTTGCCCATCGGCGGGTAAAACTAGATTATCGCATGTTTTTATTAAACCTTGGTAAGTTGCGTTTATACATTTATTTGTTAATCCTACGGCCATATTATTATTTAGTCTATATTATCTATATTAGTTATTTATAATTAGTCGCTATCCAAGCATTAAAACTTAATTTATTAATTTGTATATTTTTTAATCTGTGATAACCATCAATTACTAACCCCTGGTGGCCTATAACTACCGGATTTTTTAATACGTCATTATAAACAACATTCTTATAATATAAATTTAACTTTTTATCTTTTATTTTCCTATCTATTTTTAACGTAATATTGGGTGAATAATCTTTTATATTTTCCCAATTAACTAATTTTGAATCATAGCTTAAATCTTCTACAAGTGTAAAGTCAGTATTTCTATATTGATTAATTAACTCTGTTTGTGATATAAACTTAAAAGCACTGCACCCAACACGATTCAAAGATTTTATATATTTTATTATGTCGTGTATGTTTAGTCGTACCATATTGCAGTATACAATTTCGTAGCCGCGTCAGGCACGACGCCCAAGTTCAGGCTCGAGGACGATGTCGCTACACCACCTGTGGCCGTCGCTATAAATGCCTCAATTTTTGTTGCATCGGCTTGAATACCTACATGTATTCGACCCCCATCAGTACCATTTGCGATATGCAGTGAAGTAATATCTGTTCTTCCGAGCACGGAATCTAAAAAGATCTGGAATACATCAGGGGCTCTACTTTGCCCGTGAGAGATAGAGTATTTAGTACTTGTACCGGTAAAATATTTAGTAGTTGTACGACCATCTACATATGTCTTAACAGCTTTTGTGGTGGGTATTGTATTGTCAGTACTTGTAGCTGAGGTAATACCTCCATCATTAGCAAAATCTGTTATAAAATTATCGCTTATGGCCAGTTGATTTGTATTATTAAAACATAATTGAGAGGGCTTAACTACTAAATTTAGACACGTACTATCTAAAGTAATATTACTCGTCGTGGAGACCGGATTACTTCTTTGACCGACTAATCCTGGTCCCAACTCAACATCTAATTGAACTACTCTATCAGGTAAAGCTTTAATAATATATGGAATAGTATTATACTTTTGAATATTTTTATTATCCCCATTAAATGATATGGTATGGGAATGAGAAGCGCTACCACCTGTACTAGCAGTTCTGGAGCATCTTCCAAATACAGTTGTATTATCATTATCTGAATCACCACTTCCATGTAAACCTGAACCTACATCTTCTTTATAATCTACACATTTACAGTTTCGATTAACTTCCATGAAATAATCATTTCTATAACAATGAGAGTGTGCTGGTAATTCTGATTCTAATAGGTTATGACCGTCAGTTGTTGTACATATACGTTGATCATTAGAACCTCCTACTTTTCCTACACTGTTAAAATTACTATCTGATGCACTATAACCGACAGGTACTCTACCTCTTAAATCAGGTAATACAAATTTTGAAGCAGAACTAGCTGCTCCATATATCCCTTTTATTAATTTGCTTAAGTCTGGGTAATCAGCTGTATTTTGCTCTGAACCATCACAAGGTAAAAATTTACCATCTGCTGGTAGAGTATTTGCACCGTAAGACATTATTGCACCTATAGGAAGAACTTTATCTAATACCGTTGTCGGTGCTCTTGGACTAAATTCTGTCGGGGTTACCCACTCTAACTTACCTGCAACTGAATGCTTAAGAAATCTGTCGTTAGTTAAAGTATTTGGAAATTTATATTCAATACCATTTATACCTACATCTTCAGTTGTATTTGTAATACTATTAAATGTATAATCCCCACTATTGTCAATTTTTGCATTATTAACTGAATTATCTGCTAACTCATCATTACTAATAGTACTAGTTATAAGTTTACCACCTTCTATACTTCTATCTTGTAAATTATCATTACTAACACCTTGGCTAGCTATTTGTTTTGCAGCAATGGTACCATTTTGTATTTTGCCTGGACTAATACTTTGTTCTTGAATATTTCTAGTACCTACTGAATTATCAGCTAATTCCTCATTGTTAATTGTTTTGCATTGAAGTATAAGACCTTGTATACTTCTTTGAATCATATTTTCATTAGTAATAGTAGCATTAGCTATTTGCTCATTAGTAATTGTTTTATCTGCAATTTTTCCTTTTGTTATATTTTTATCTAAGATTTTAGGTGTAGTTACAGCGTCGTCAAGTAATTTATTAGTCGGTATGGGGTTTAAATTAAATACACCAGTACTATTTAAAGTGCCGTCACCGCTCATAATAGAGCTATTATATTTACCCTGGTTGTGTATTAATATTGCACCCGGGGCTCTAGTTAAATCATCACCAATAAACTCTATTTTTGTTGATGCTATAGTGTTATTTGCAATCTTATCATTAGTAACTGATTGACTATTCAATTTATCTGTAGTTACTGCAGCATCGTTTATTTTATCTGTAATAATAGAATTATTTTGAATTTTATCTGTATTAACACTATTATCTGCTAACTCTAAATTAGTAATAGTTTTTTCACGTAATATAACACCTTGGATGGTTCTCGGTGTCATGTTTTCATTACCAATACCACATATAGCTATTTGATTACAAGTTATGCTATTATTTTGGATTTTTTCAGGTATAATTGCTTGCTCAGCAATTTTGTCTGTCGTTATACTTAAATCAGTTATTTTATCCGTAGTTACACTATTAACCTGTAAAGAACTATTTTCTATTGAATTGTTGAAAAATATTTGATCAACCGATACCTTATATGTTCCTCCATTACCATAAACTAAAGGGAAGACTGCATCGTTGCAATTATTTTCAAAACTAAACGGAAGTTTAACTAAATCATCTATTGGAATTCCTGTTGCCATTAATAATATTTATGTTAACTCCTCAAATTAGTTATAAATAATAATATGCCTGCAACAAAAAAAACGTTTGATTTGGTTGAACCAATTTTTTATGATCTAGCCAACGAAGATAATAAGTTAGTTTATAACGAATTCAACACGGCTCAAGGGATGGACCTTGTAAGTTATAGTATATTTAAAAATATAAATGATAAAAAAATTAAAAATAATACTGTTAATATTTTAACTGAAGAAAAAAACTTAAATGAAGTAATAAATTTTGATTCTGATAACAATTTAACAAAAATAGATTTGAACAGTTATTTGTTTTTGGACGGTAAAAATATTAATCCGTCGTCAAGAGCTGTAACTACTACACAAAACTCTTCTGCAGCGGGTACACCAACTTCTCTTAGTAATTATACTAGCGGTATTGGTCAAAATTTTAATATTGATTTTGTAGATGATTCATATGTTCAAATTAGTTTTTTCGATGGTATATATAATAAACTTTTAAATGTTGAAAATGATATAAATAGTGGTAATCATAGACAACTATCTTTTGAAACTATTTCCCCAGGAACTTCGGCGCAGGCATTTAGTGGTTATAAATTTTTATATAACTATGATGACCAAAATAATTTTTTAACTTTATATCAATTTGTACATATGTCAAATGGTAGACAATTTCACGTAATTTCTGGCCTATCAGCAACTAGTGGTCCAGTGTTAACAGCTCAACCACCTACTCGTTATAATTTAGATAAAGGTGTAATAAAATTAAGTAGCGGTCTAAATAAGGTCTCTAGAAATAATTTAAATAATTTTAATTTCTATGAAGTATTGAGTGGGGATTACAATATAAGTAATACAAGTGTATCTGGTATTAAGAGCAATTTACTTACATATTACCCGTATGAAGCTACTACCCTTTCAGGTAGTAGGGTTACTGGTAGAAAGCTATTTAACGTGCTTAATTATTTCGATTTAAAAAATCATATATCAAATAATAATTATGTAAATTCTACTTTACCTTTTGATATACCTACTAAACAAAGAAATTACAATACCATTTTAAACGAAAATAATACTTCAGAAAGCAAAGAAAATTTACTTTTTAATTATAATTTTTATACTAAGGAATATCTTTTTTCACCAGACAAAATTACTAAGTTTAAATTACCTGGGTCTTTATACCCATACAATAGAATTAATATTGAAGATACTAACTTAGCTAACAATGGATCATATGCATCTTTATCACCATATTTTAGTGATAAAATTTATAAGGAAATGGATTCAAATAGGAATACAACCTCGTCTTTAGAACTTGAAGATATAATGGTTGATCAAAATAGTTTTCCTATTACATTGCAAAATGATGATAATTTATTGAAATTGCAATCTACATTTATTAAACCTAATAATAATGCTTCCTTTGTATGTGCGTGGTTAAGTGGTGGTATTGGTAATAAAGGTAGATGGTTTGATAGATATTATTTTTCAACCCCTAATGAGTATACGGAGCATAAATTAGGTACTCCAAATGAAATTTTTAATAATCTTAGAGATGCTAATAATTATTTTATAAAAAATGGTATAGTAAATACATTTTTTGATGTAGAAAGTAATTTAGTTTTTACTCCTGAAAATACTTTATTTTATCAAAGAATAGGTAATAATTATATACAAAATACTATTAATAATTTTGATAACCATTTGATAAAATCAACTTTAACTAATAAATTTTCTGGTGAAGAAATAGATGGTTTAAATAAATTAGTATTTGATGAATATTGTTACGATGATATAAAAATAGATGAAAATTTAGATTCTAATATTTTTAATATAACTTTTGATTTAAAATTAGACAGCCCGACTTCGTTGGATAGCTACCAAATAATTGGTAATAAATACGAAGACGGGTTTTCATTAAGAAATAATTTTTACTTTACTCCGTTTTTTATAATGCATGAAGATAATAAAATTTATGCATATGATTCAAATTTTAATTTAATACAAGAAAATATATACCCTACTATTAATAGAATTAAAGACGTTCTATACTTAGAACAACAAAGTAATTTTGTATTGGTTACTGAAGATAGTATTGTCAAAACTTCTGTCACCGGTGAAATATTAGACGAAAATAAAGTGACGGATCCCGACATTTTAACTGATGTCGGTAATATATTAAGTGGTTATCAGTCAAGATATTTTTATGATTATAATAAAGTAGTCTTTAATCTAAGTGCTAATAATTATTTTGATCCTGCAAAAGGTAATACACCTGTTATATTGGATATGAATACCTTGGCTGTTAGTGCTTTTGGTGATTCTGAGTTAAAAGCTCCTGCTTTAAGTTCATTTAAAAATATATTAAAACCGAAAGATAAAGGTTTTGTCGGGGTTAATGGTATAAACCCTGTTTTATTAGATGGAAGTATAGTAGCTTCTATCAGTACTCAATTTGCTGATACCGGTAATGATCTTATCATATTCACGAATATAGATGATAATACTGAAACGTATAATCCTATTAGAGCTTTTAGTGGTAAAATATATTCTATTGCAGCGTATGATAAAAAATTATATATCCAAAGTTTTTCTCATACTAATGAAGGTAAAATTAGCGTATATTCTTCAGAACGAGAATTACTTACATCGTTTAGTCTATCAGCCGAATCTGTATCTGGTCAATATTTAGATTTTATTGAAGATGAAAGAGAAGTAAAACTATTATCTGTATCGAGAAAAAATGATAAAAAATTAGTTATTGATAAAATAAGTCTTGATAATTATTCTAAAGAAACATATTTTTTAAATATATCAGGAGCTGATACACCACTAACTAATAATAAATTTATAAGTCCGGTTAATTTTCAATATGTACATAACAAATATAAAGACGTTCAAAATAAATTATGTTTCCAATTTTGTATTGATAATTTTCTAAAAAGTTTGTTAATAGACCCTGAATGGCAAGAAAATAATCCGGATAGTTGGAACGACCCCGGTAGTAATAACCCGATTTACGCTCCGTGGGATTCTCAAATAGTAGATGTTGAGGCAGAAAGTGTCGAAGAAACAATATTTCCTTTACCTTATATAAATTTAGATAATACTATTAGTATAGATTTTAATATACCTGCTGGTATAATAAATTTATATTTAAATGGTGAAATGGTTAAAAAGTTTACTTTTGATAGTAACATAATTCCTAATACTCGAATATTATTTCCAAATATTTTTATTAATATACCTAACTTATTTAGAGATACAATATCAAAGTTTATAGAATCAAACCAATTTTACGGTAAAGGTGGTAGTATAACAAACTTAAAAGTTTATAACACACTTGCTAACTCACCATTGGCTCAATACTTATACTTAAAAGATAAAAAAATTGACTCTTTAAACTTAGACGTACCTTGTGGTACGAGAAATAATATCGAAGAAGTAGATAATTTATATAGCTATATACTTCCTGGTAGAAAAAATAATACTATTAGGGTATATATTAAAAATGCTTACATGAATAGTTTAACTCGAGAAACAGTTGAAAAATATTTAAAAGAAGCGCTTCCTACGCAACTCCCATCAAACGTGGATTTTGTAGATTTCAACTTTGATATAAATATATAAGATGTCTTACCATTCAAATAATTATAATAACCCAACCACCCCTGGTACAACAACAAGTACTTCGATTGAAAGTAATACAAATAATAACCAATCAAGTGGTCCTGCAGTATCAAATATAATAACTAAAATGGGTTATTCATTAAATGACTTTAAATTATCCGGTGTAGAGTATACAGGTTATTTTAATATTAGAGATAATGGTTCAGTATATACCGGAAAGTTTGATACAGATGAAATTTTAACCCCTTATGATAACGTAAGAGGTGAAATTTATCTTAACAATAATTTATATTTTGATAGAACATTGGGTGATGATCTCGTATTACCGTATACAGACAATGAAATACAATTTGCTCCTAATGAATTAATAAATAGAAATTCTTTAAATTCGAAGATTGAACATCTATACGATAACTTTTTAGAATTATATAGATTTTCAGTATTATCCTTACCTAAATTACCTCTAAATCAAACTTATTATGCTGCAGCTTCTACTAACCCGACTGTAAGTGCTACGGACAGCTCACAGGTAGTATGGTTACAGAATACCATTACTGAAAAGTATGTATCAACTGATTTACGACCCTTTACTGATTATAATCATGCATTTACAGGTCAAAATGAATCACTAAATATATTTTATAATAATCTTTCAGCATCAGCTACTTTATTTGCTAGTGTTTCAAATGTTATATTTACCTATGACATAGATAGAAATAAAGTAAATACTCCTCATACTAGTTTCAATTTTGTATTCAGCGCTACTAATTTTGGTAATTTTAATGAATTAACTTTTGACCATATTAACAATACAACAGATGACGGTGATAAAATATTATTTGTGGCAGATGATGTAAAAAATACTATATATAAATTTGATGTTAGTAGTATTGTAGGTAGTGATAGGACCGGGGAGAAGGTATTTAAGTTATTGGACAGTATGGGAGGGACTGCATTAACTGGTAAAGATTATAACTATAGTTTCAATAATTTAGACGACATAGAGTTTGTTAATAATTATCTATATACATACGATAGCGGGTTTAAAGAATTTAAAATGTTTACTAAAGAGTTTGTATTTAAAAACAGATATAGAAATGAGAGTTATTTTAAAAATAACCCAGTTATTCAATATAAAATTAACCCGTTTAATAGAAAACTGTATATATTAAGTGAAAATTTTAAAATTTTAGTTTTAGATTCAATAACATTTGAAGTTATAGCAAATTATACAGTAAAACCAAGTAGAATGACTAATCTATTTGCAAAAGGAATCTTTTTCTCGAAAAATGATAGTAACATATATTATATGCTTACTACTAACGGTGTATATAAAGGATTTGTAAGTAGGATGAAAGATGGTGAAGCATCTTTAATAGCTAGATTAGTTATACAACCTGATTTAGCTTTTGTATTACACTGGGAAGAATATGTATTAGATGCTGGTGAAGAAGACCATTGGGAGAATAAAATTAACGAATGGCAGGTAAATCCTACTATTCAACCGGTTGCTGCGGTTAACTTAGGTATGGAAGGTAATTCCGAAAAACTATGGTTTATTACTGATAAAGTTTTTCTTGAGTTAACTGAAAATTCTGGTTATGTAAATTTAACTAATTCTACAATCCCATATTTTACTAGAAATCAAATCACAATTGATGATGATTATTTTAATGCTTTTTCGTTAAATCGTAGTTTTTATAATATATTATATAATTGTAATTTACTTTCAAAAAATATTAATAAATTTTTAACTACAAAATATGTAAAACAAGAACTATTATTTAACTCTTTTTCTAATATCTTACCTGCTGTAGCTGAAAGTACTAAGTTATTAGATCAAAATGAAATTTTTATTGGTAATAATGAAACTATTAATATTGACGTTTTTAATAGAACAATAGGTAAAATATACGATTATCAAAAATTACTTTTAAGTGCTTACGCTGTGGAAAGATTTGGTACTAGAATACCACCTTTATCTACCGTACCTTTACAATAAATAATAGTATGGCTACTTTAGAAAATAATACCATAGCAGCAACTTATGAAAGTTTATTAAAAACTTGCGACAATTGTGCTTTACCAGCTGATGGTTCATTAATGAGAATAACTGATGGGTCAGGTATTGCTTCATCGTTGAGTTTAGGTAAAGATGCTAGCGGTGCTAAAATATGTGGACCTGCACAAGTTACAGGTAACTTAACTGTTGATCAAACGTTTGCTGCTGATATATTACTTGCAACTACATGTATTGAGACCGGAGGTAATTTATTTGCAGCCCATTCAGGTGCTACTTGTAGAGTAGTGGTAGGTGGAGATGAATTAAGCGATTCTAGTGCTAATGCAAAATTAACAGTTATCGGAAATCTTTCAGCAACTAATTGTTTGTACGCTAAACATATAGTAGATTGTAGTCAAACAATAGGCACCAATGGTCAGGTTTTAAAAACCTTAGGTGCCACTGATCCGGGTACGAATCGACCAGCTCTTCAATGGACCACTCTTGTAGGTGAAGGTTGTGTAGGGGATACTATCAGTAACGATGGTGGTACTAATGGTTGTATTGTAAAGTTTAACGGAGCATGTGGTATATCAAATTCAATTATACGAGAAACTTCAAGTAAAATAGGTATCGATAAAGCACCTAGTGAAGTATTAGACGTTAATGGTAACGTTGCAGGTACAAGTTTCAAAGGTAATTTATGCGGTAATATATGCGGCGCTCGATCAACTGATAATGACCTTACTGTAGGAGGTGCATTACAATCAACTAATCAAATTAAAGCTTGTGCTGGTATAAGGATAACCGGGGCGTCGCAAATAAATGGAGGCACTACTTTTAATGCAAATGCTAGATTTAATAACGGTATCCTAGACTGTGCCGGTTGTGCCACTCAGAACTATATTTTATGTTCAACCGGTACTAAGGTTAAATGGATTGATCCTTCTGGACTTAGTTCTGCCTCTGCAGACGAAGCCACTAAATTAGCGACTCCAAGAAATATAGACTTAAATGGTCAGGTAGCTGCTACTGCTCAACCTTTCGATGGTTCTGCAAATATAACTATAGAGGTTACTGAACTTAAAGCTGCAGGGTTAACAGGTACCATTGCTGCAGCTAGATTACCTAATCTTAATGCATGTTGTTTACAAAGTCATCAACTTACATGTAGTACTAAAAGATTCGGCGCTGTGGTGCATACAGAAGATGCTGGTGAAATGCACATTGGAAGTGAAATAGAGTTTCACACTGCTACCGGGAGTGCTACTACAGCTTGTATTATCACCGATGGTACTAATATGAGTTTCGGTGGAGATAGCAATTATATATTCAACGGAAAAGTATGTGCAACTGGGGATATTATAGCATTTTCATCGTCCGATAAGAATTTAAAAGATAATATAATTAAAATATGCGATACAGAGAATATCATTAATAAAGTTAGTGGTTATTCTTTTGATTGGAATAAAAAATCTGATAGAGAAGGTAGCCAATTAGGTTTGATTGCTCAAGAGGTTGAAGAGGTCTTACCAACAGCAGTATGTACAAGAGAAGATGGTACTAAAGCTTTAGATTATGTTCAATTGATACCGGTTTTAATCGAAGAAGTAAAAAGGCTTAATAAATTAATAAACGATAAATCTTGATCCTGTATAATCAATAGGTGCCCCGGCCGAAGAATCGTTAGCTTGTATATCGGTAGCAGATAAAACATTTACCATATCTCCTAATTCAGAACTTTGTAAGAATAGCCTTTCGTCTTCTGGTATCTCTATAATATCTTGCTGACTTGAATCATACCTAGTTAATAACTGAGGTGTTAAAGCTAAGTTATATAAATTGTTATCTTTATCTACATATGTTGTAAGTTTTTTGATATCTTCTACTACAAATAATTGATTCTCTAAATTCTTCATTTGTAAATCAATTAAATTTGCTTTACTACAAAAAGCACATAATTGGCAAAAACTAGTTAACCCATTTTGAAACTCAAAATAAACTAACCCTTGCAATACATCAGCTGATGTAGTAATTGAATAGGTGTGTTCAATTGTTTTAGGAGGTTCAATCTTTAAAGTCTCTGAATTATATATACTTTCATAGTATTCATCGGTTCCATCCCCCCATTGGGCTCTTGTTTTATAAATATAATAAACCTCACCTGCGGATGTTTCAGTATGTATATTAGATAAATCTAAAATAATTTTTTGCTCACCTTTTACAGTAAATTTATTTTCTACATATGTATCCCCTGTAACAGTTATTATAGGAGCCACATTACTTAAAATAATTGTCTTAGTGTCGTAGTTCATTATAGTAATATTACTCCTTGATAAAAGTCTTGGTATGAAGAAATTGTAGATGTATAATTATTTTTCAATTCAGTGGATCTATAAAAATTACTTGTTTTAAAATAATTACTAGGTGTGTATATATCATTTTCTTCAAAAGTAACTTTATTTTTCATTATTTTAAATGATAAACTATGTATAAAAATATTATCATTTAAATCATTATATTGAGTAACTAAATTAAACATACTTAATTTTGTATTGTATGAAAGTGAAACATTTATTATTCTTTGCGGTATTCTATCTAAATTTAAATTGAAATTATCATAAAAAAAGTCTGTAGGTGTATTTTTTATATTCAACAGTTCAATAACTTCTTTAGTAGCAGTGTTATATCCGAAAATTTCATAATTAAAAATATCATTTCTTTTACTTTCATCTTCAAGTTTTTTAACCCTAGCTTTATATATAACATTTTTAACTATATAGTCATTACTTAAACCGAATAATAATTGTTTACCTTCAAGTTGGGAATTATCTAAAATAAGCGAACCTGTATTACCTCTTTTATATATACCATCCTCATAATTTAAATTATCAATAATATAATAACTTTTTGTCTTAATAGAAAATATGTCTTTATAAATTTTAATATCTTCAATTTTACCTTGCAATTCATTATATAAGATAGGAAATTCTTTATATTCGCTAAAAGCATTTGAAAGTTCAGTGCTAAGTGGTAAAAAGGTACTGTTAAATTTGTTAATAACAAAAGTATTTTTAATTTTTTCTTCTCTTTCTATAATTTTAGGAAATTTTAAATTTTTATTTCTGTATAATAAATTTTCTTTAGCAGAAACAGTTTCTGAATTATTGAAACCACCGGAATTTAAAGTTGAATCTACTCTAATGTTATTAACGATACTTGAGTCTTTTAAAAATTCAACAAAACCGTTACCGTATATGTCATAATTGATATTAGTAATTAAACCGTAATTAATTAAGTTACTTATTTCTCTATCAAATCTACTAGAAAAATTAATACTATTGTTTAATCTTTTCTGTTCTAAGGAGTCATACGCATAAAAATTTTGATTATAATTACTACTTTTAACATTACGTCTACCGTAAGATGAAGAAATATTTTTAAATTCTGATTTTTTAGAACTAAATTTTAATGGTGATTTAATAGGGTTTTTACTCAGACCAGCAACATTACCTTGTATATCAGGGTTCGGAAACGTATAAATTTTATTTTTTTCTAAATTTTCATCTATGTAATAATCGTATTTACCGGTAAGTTTAAGTATACTTTGTTTATTAGGTAGAAAAAATCCTCCGATTTCCTTTTCAAATGTACTTGATGTAACTGGTATCGTATTAGTAGTTGCATTATTAACGTTAAAAAAGTTAAATACATTTTGTTTCGCGTCTACTAAAACTCCAGATAATCTTTCAGTTTCATTTGCTGATAAGTAATAAACATCTGTACCTATTAAATTTTCGATTAACTGATTATTAAACAATATATTAAGTTCACTAGGTTCTAATTTATCATAATTAATATAATCATAATCATTTAACAAATCAGCACTTACAGTATCAAAAGTTACTGCAGGGCTGTTGTCACCAAGTTCTTCTAAAGTAATATTTTTTTCATTAATTAAATTTAATAATGCTTGATTTAAATTCAGGAAATTATCAGCACTAATTGGGTTAGTACTGGCTGTATTTAAAATTTCATCAGATAAAATTAATTGTTGATTTAAAGTGTTAGACATTTTTAATAGGTGCTATTGTTATTAATATTATTTAACGGGTCATAATGAGTATAGCCTTTATTAGATAATTCTAAATGTTTATCGTAATCTTTTACCAAAATCCTAATACCACTACTATCATACATGTAATGAGCATTAAAATTATCTTCGGTATAAGAATCTAAAAATACGGTATTTTTAAATAAATTATTTGAAATTATTTCATCAACAGGTCCATCGTCAGAATAAAATTCTCGATAAGATGATAAATTATTTAAAACTGTATTACCATTATCGAAATCTATAAATTTTTGTATATTGTCACCTTGATATGTAGGTACATACTCATAAAAATCATAAAAATTACTAATATTACCAATATAATTTTTATCGAAATTAACAGTTTGCTTTAATAGTCTACTATAATTATCTTGTAAACTTAAATTTAAACCAAATAAATCATCATTTCGTGTATTATCTGTACTATTTTCAATAATTAATGTATCTACTGATCCTAAACCTTTCGGAAGAACAAGTTTCCATCCCCACGTATTGTTATAATCAGATAAAGCGTATGTTTGGGTATTTCTATCTAAATATCTAAATTCTTTCGCACTTAGTATGTTTGTGTCTAATAAAGAATAAGTTTCACTAAATTTTTCATAAGCTACTATTTTTTTTGAATTACTACCAGTGCTTAATATGGTTTCAGTAAATGGCAAATAATCGCCTTTATTTTTACCTAAAGTTTTACTTATAAATAAACCTTTATCATCATAGTCAAAGTTAAAATAATTTATACTACCTTTTAATAAACTTAAGTTAATCGAAAACATATCAACTAATCTTTGAATACTAGCAGGAAAAGCTACACTGTTAATACTTATATTAGAATTGATAAGGTTCTGCATTGAATAAAAACTTCGTATATTACTTTTATCAATATCAGCTGTATTACTAACAAAATTACTTATTTTTTCGTAAGTTTTAATACCTAAAGTATTTGGGTCAGAATTTTTATCCCCAACTATTTTACCTAAGAAATTATCAAAAAAGTTATCTTTATTTTTTAGCACTTCTTGATATCTAAGACTTTTATAATAATTTTTTTGATCAAAATCTTCGTTTATTTTTCTAATATGATTTTTTCCTTTTTTATTGTATATACTGAATAGATTAGATTCTCCTGTTAATAACCCGACTTTAGTATTACCTGCACATTTTATTTTTATATCATTTATAGGTTCATCAATTGTAAAATAACCTTTAAAATAACCACCGCTATAATTATCGATTGAAGATGCAGGAGTTTCGAAGGTGTTTAGGTTGATATCTAATTTATTATTATTTTTATCAAATATATCTATTTTTAAATTGAAACCACCATTAGATAACGTAAAATTAGGTAAATTTTTAACTGGAAATAGGTCAGATGTTTTTACCCTGCAAATAAAATAAATTTTTTGATCGGTATAATAGAATTTATTTAAGTCGAATAAATTTTCTTCATAACCAATACCATCCATTCCATTAGTTGTTATTACTAATTTTTTCTCTAAAAAGGTTTGATCACCTATAAGGCTTAGAGGTATAGACGCTCCAACAGTATTTAAAATATTAATTTCAGGTAATGGTGTCTCGTAAAATTTTGATTCAGGATCATCCTTAAATCTTAAATCAAAACTAGCATTAATGGTACGTACAGACATACTAATATTTATAACTAATTTTGTATTATAAAGTTACTTTCCAATTGATCAATTATACATTCATGTTTATACTGTAATATATTCTTTCCTCCAAAGTAACCATTGAAAAATGTATAAAAACTAGTAAATCCAAAATTACCATTAATATTAAAAGCTACATCGCCATAATAAAAGTTATATTTACCATCATTTTCAGTATTTATAACTGTTTTACTACCATAATATGTTTCACTAAGACCGGTTAAAATTTGTATATAGGTACTACCACCATTTAATATTGTTATTGGATATTCTTTAGGTACATTTTTTAAAATATAGTTACCATTTGAAGCACCTAAATCTAATGTAGTAATATTATTAAAATAGAACCCATCATTATCGTATAAAAAATAATTTATTGGTGGTAAGCATGAAAAAGTTTTAGGAATATCAATTTTAAAATCATCTTTTGGGTCTTCATAGTAAAAGAATTGACCAACCCCTGATGTACCTACTATTGAAGTAAATAATTTTTCATCTCTCGTTACCAATACTTCAGGTTTTACTATAATTTCATTATCTGCATTTTCATTAATTTTTATACCTGCGTAAATATTAACGTTAGTGGTGGTTACTGAATCTATTATTTTAAATTTGTCCTTTCTATCGCAGAAAAAAGATACTTTTTTCAATTGGAAATCCCTATCATTATTATATTTTTCTACATCATAAAATTCAGTTTCATTACCATCTACGCTTAAATTTACTTTATAATCATTATTTTCTAAAATTTTAGATGAAACTGTAGTATTATACCTTGTAACGAAAAATTCTTGAGCCATTGTTGATATAGGTTGAGAACCACCTGAATAGCCTAAAGGTGTATAATAATTATTACCGTATGTAAGGTAAAGAGTATCTGGTATTATATCATTTACTTTAATTTTTTTAGTAATAGGTGATCTTAATAAAGCACCAGATTTATCTACTACTATAATTTTTATTTCATATTCTCCAGCATTTTTATAAAAATGTTTAGTTGATAAACTTTTTGTTATTGTACCGTCACCAAGATCTATAATGTAATTATTACTACTAGCTATCTGCGTGTCTCCTGTTGAGAAATCTATAAATTTCGGTGTAACAGTTATTTTACCAATACCTCCTGAATATGCAGATAATGTTTCTACATCATTATAATCAGTTACCCGTACATCTACGTTAGTTGTACGCAAATTATTATAATCATTTTTAAAAATATAATCTAAACTAGGCATTTTCTACAATAATTTGATTTTTTATAGTATTGTTATACAAGAATGGGAATTGAAAATATTGTGTTGCAAATTCATTTGAAACTATTTCTATATCAATATCTGGATATACTGGATTAAATTTTAGTAGTGAAATGTTATCAACTTCAGAAACGGTACTACCATTCCGAACCCGTCTAGTTTTTAAATTTACTACACCTTGTAATGACAATATACTACTCTTTAAAGTTAAAATACTAACAGGTTTACCTAAAGTTAAACCTTTAAAATAATTTATAAAAATATTATTGACTTCTTGTATAATATTTTGATCATTTATAAGTGAAGATTCATTTTTTTCTATTACTAAAAATGATTCTTCTATCAAAGTGCTATCTATTTTTTCTAAATTATCTATTTCTAAGCCAATACCAAATGCTTGATATATGGGATCAACTGGTACTAAATCTAACGATATTAACTTCGTATCCTCCATTGAATTGATAATTGTATTTTTTTGAGACGTTGTTAAGTAATTATTTTCAATGTTACCTTGGTCATATTGGTTAAATTTAGGTACTAAAAATATATAAATGTTATTGATTTCTGAACTTGATGAAAATTTTAATTGATTGAGTAAAAATCTTGGGTCATCGTTAGGACGATTAAAACCTAAATTATAAAAATATGTCATATAACCATTAATATAGTTTCTATTATTAACAACGTTAACACCTCTAACTATATTTGAATAACGTTTTTCGATAAAATTGGTAAAATCATTGTTTACTACCAATCTATCTTGCGAAGAAAATATTTTAGGTGAATTTTTTTCTATTTCTTCAACACTTTCTTTATCTTTAAACTGAGTTGATGGTACCTCATTTAAAAAGGCAATTTCAGATACTTGTGTTGGTGTTAAAAAGGTTAAATTAGCATCTTTATATATAAATTCTTGTATTCTTTGAAATAATGCCGATGTATAAAAGTTTATTTCATTACCATCTAATTTTCCTGAAGATACTTCACCTGATTGACCATCACTTTTTAGATAAAAAATATATATTTTATCACCTTCGTTTAATTTATTACCAAAAATACCATCCCCAAATTTTATTTCATAAAATCCATTTTCGTTAATTCTTTTTTCATATACCGGTAGAGCGGTTTCAGCAAATAATGAATTAGTTTCATTAAATTTTGTAAATGCACCGGTATTAATATTTTCAACATATACATCTACTGAGTCATGGTCAACTAAAAAAGATTTATTAGAATTTATATCTTTTATTGATAAAGTAACTGTTTCAAATTCTTCTCCTATTGCGACCTGTTCTGGAAATTCAAAATATCTACCCTGGTATAATAAACTATTTTCTGAAAGGGAAGTTAATTTTTCAACACCATTTGTAGTTTTAGCGAACGAAACATCTTGATTGAATGAATAATAAACACCATCGACAATGAAAAATGAATATCTTGGTATAGTATATAAATTATTTGGTAGGTTAGCTGAACCAGTTGCTTTGAATGCTAAAAGAGACGTTTTAAAACCAGTCGGCTTGTAGTCAATTAATTTAACTATTCTATTCATATTTTCATATAAAGTAGCTTCTGAAAATAAAGACTCAGAAGAAGTTTGATTTAGATAAAATAATAGAGTGTGGTACGAATACGATATTATATCAATGACAGCATTAATATTACTACCTTCAAATAATTGGTCAGTAAACTTACCATCATCAGTTAATCTTTTTAGTATTAAATCTTTTAACGTTGAAGCGTCAAATGATGTGTACGCATTTTTTTGTAAATTGAAATCTGTTTCTATTGCCATAATATTATTTTTCTATATAAAATCCTCCTTCTTTAAATCTACCTTTTATGGTAAATACCTCATTATTGAAAGTAGGTACCTTAAATCTAAGATTTAATGTATATTGATTGTTTTCCGGGTCTGCTAAGACTTCCAAACCTTGAACTAAAATTCTCGGTTCATATTTTTGTAAAGCTTGTACAACCCCTTCACCTATACTTTGACCTCTACCTGTTGTAACCGGTAAAAATAAAAGATTTCCTAGATTAACTCCGAATCTAGGATTTAGTATCTTACTACCAGGGCTTGTGGTTAAAATTGATACAAATGAATTAGCTATAGCATTTAAGTTCGTATCAGTAAATATATCTATTAATTGATATTGCTTTTCAAGTTCGCCATCAACATCCTTACCGAATAGATAACTTAAATTTAGATCTCTAAACAGGTCACCAGGTTGTCTTTCTTCAGTTTTTTTAAGAATATCTAAAGTAATTTTAGCCATTTCTAATATTTAATTTAAAATAGTGTAGATGTAAATAAATAATAATATGAAGCGTAAGTTTTTAAAATTAATTGAGCAAATTACAGATAAAATGAATAGCGGGTTTCAACCTGGAGGGTTAGTTAAATTAGCTAGTGATTATAAATCCAAAGATGGCTATAAAGAACAAAATAGTGAACAGAAAAAATATATTGATGATTATTTTGATACGGATAGCAATTACATTATAACTAATGTAGTTAATAAGTACCCATCGAGACAACCTGGTAATGATGATAATAGACAAAATTTCTTCTATATAACAGTAGCAAGAGAAATAGCACCGGGTTTGCATGATGAAAAGGGTCAAGTAAAGCTTACTAGTGATATGCTGGATACCATTGATTTAGGTATTAATAGACACCCAGTAGACCCTAAAACACGTGGTGATAATAAAGTTCAGATCGATCCAAGAGAAGTTAGCGAAGAAGATGAAATTGAAATAACAAGGATGACCCAACAAGGAGATAGTCTTAAAAAGACGAATCTTACTAATGCAACAAAAAATACAAAGATTCCTTCATCTCCAGCAACACCATCACCCGCAGTTAATGAAAACTATACATCACAGTATATGCCAATAAACGGTTAAATTTATGAAAAATAACGATACAAAATTATTAGAAGAAGCATATACCCAGGTACATGAGGAGAGTTTTGGTGACTTTGCCAAAGGAGCTGCTAAATTAACAGGTCGCACTGCTGGTAAAGTTGGGTTAGCAGCAACCGGCGCTGTGGTAAAAGGTACTGGAATGACTCTAGAAAAATTATTTGATGCTTTAAATTACCTTACAGCTGAACAGCTTAAAGATCTTGGCGACGCTGCAATGAAAAAAGCTGGTAAAATGAAGATTAGTGACGAAGAAATGGGTCAAAAACAAGCCATGGAAAAAATAATTGGTAAACCAATTGCATAGTTGTAAATTAAGCTAGCTCGATATTATCTTGATCTAATTCCTGAGATTGACGATAATCATCAATTCTTTTTTGCTTTTGCCTCTTCCCATACCCTTTGATGGCTCTACCACCTTTTACAGCTAACTTTGTCGCCGGACGTTTAACTTTACCTAATTTACGTAGTTTTAATACTTTAATTACATCTGCGAATGGTAATAAAGAAATAGCAGATATACCAGCATTAATAGCATGTTCCTTTGCCTTATCACCTTCTAGTCGCGCTAAAGATAACCCTGTTCTTAAAGTAGATATCACAACATTTATTGCATCTGCTATACTTCCAAATGTAGGTTCGAAACCAGCTATATCTAAAGCTATTTGAAGTTTATCGATAGCTTTATTTTTTTCTTCTTCTTTTTCCTGTTCTTCAGTTAAAACTACATTATATTGTTCAGCAATTAGATATAGATCATCTTTCATTTAACTATTTAATCAAGTTTTTCTAAATTAACCCAGCAGGCAAAAGCATTAATTTCCTTATCCAAGACAAATACGTCTTTATACATATGATCTGAAATAGTTACTATATATTGACGTTTTTTATTATCGTCTATACTACAAGTGTATACATAATTTAAGTACTGTTTCATTAAATTATGGTAATCCCCTTGAAACTCATTTTCGTTTTCAATTAGATACTTTCTTAGCTTTAGAGAATCTTTAGATGTCATATGCTTATGGATAACATTAACTATCTCTTTACTATCAACGCTATGGTCTACTGTAAAAATATTACCTATAGTAGCTTTTTGAATACTATTTAATACCTTACGGATATCCGGGTAACTTTGCTTAATTACATTAACAAAATTAGATTTCTGATCAGTTTCTATTTTTATACCTTCTTGCTTTACAATATCGACTACTCTTTTAACTACATCATCAAACGGAGGAGTTAAATCAAAAAATTGAGTTCTACTTTGAATAGCAGGTATAATTTTATGTTTATAATTAGCTGTAAGTATAAAACGAGTCATACTACTATATTCCTCCATTGTATTACGTAGTGCGCGTTGCCCGTCAATGGTGATACCGTCGGCTTCATCAAGTATGACTACTTTATGTTTACCATTGAGAGACTTAGTCTGACTAAAGCCAACTACCTTAGAGCGTATTGTATCGATACCATTCTCATCTGAGGCATTAATATAAAGGTATTGGCATTCTAATATATCATTTACCAATATCCTAGCTAATGTAGTCTTACCTAACCCAGGTGTACCGACGAAAAGCAGATTTGGTATTTCCTCGGTAATAGATTCGAAATACTTTCTATTACTATCAGATAATACCAAATCTGTTAACGTTTTAGGTCTATACTTTTCTACGTATAAGTTATTAAACATTATTTTTTTCTTTTTGATGGCTTTGTAACAGTTACTGTTACCGTCTTTCTCACCTTCGCATTACCGACTTTTCTTTCGGTTATCTTTTGTCTTGTTACTTTTCCCATAATTAAATATCTGTATAATATCGACTAGTTGTTCTATTCGTAGAACATTTACCTTTTCTAATAATTTGTTTAGAACTTTCCTTACTACTAATTATATCTGAGTTCCCATTAGTTTTTTTACCAAATATAGAGTCATAATTATCTCTATATTTTGCATGATTTACACCTTCCCGCTCTTTACATCCTTTAGTTCCCATAATTACTTACCTGAGGACCCAAACCCTGCATCTCCACGTTTTGCTTTAGATGTCTTTTTAGCCCACTCAACACTTGTATCGTAAATTTTTTCAATTTTAATCTGGGCGACTTTATCACCTTTCTTAAAAGTATAATTCTTACTGCTAAAGTTATACATTTTAACTGCGCAATCACCTCTATAACCATTATCAATTTCCCCTAGATGCGGTTGTAAGCCGGCCTTGAAACCTAAACCAGACTTAGGTCTCAATACAAACCCATAACCTTTAGTAATATCAGCAACAGTAATACCTATAGGTATTACAGCGTTACCAACAGTTACATCGCCAATCCAAGAACTACTACAGGGTATAACAGTATCTTCAACTGCATATAGGTCAAAACAATTATCACCGTCGTGAGCTTTAGTAGGTAGAATAGCATCGTCATGCGTTCTTATAAATTTAATTTTAACTTTACTCATTAACCTATTATAACGTATATGTTTAATTATTCAACTTTATTATTAAATATTTTTATATGGACCATGATGTAGATATAGTTGTTGATGATTTGCTTTCTCAATTAAAGGGGTCTGCAAAAGTTTCAAGAGAACTACAAAAAGATGAATTTAATCTAGATAAAGAAGAATTAGAAAATTTTTTATTAAACTATTCCGGTAAATTGATTAAAGGTACTGTAGATTATGTAGAAGAAGTAAAACAATTTATTACATCTGCTCCTGATTCAAGAGATGTTGATGCTCTAAGTAAATTAGTAGGGGCATCTGCTTCAGCGATTGAAAGTTTAAATAAAATACTTTTGCAAGATAAAGCCAATGAAGCTAAAATTCAGGTAAAACAAATGGATATTGAGAGTAAGAAAGAATTGCAAGAAAAAAATAACGAACGTATTGGCATTACAATTAATAGAGAAGAATTATTGAATAAGTTAATTGATGATGCTAAACTTATAAACGTTCAAAGTGATTAATTTTTAATAATTGCGTCAGTAAGATATGCTGTGCTAGATATTCTATTTTTAAGTATATCTATTTGTTGTTCTACATTTTCTATTTTAGCAGTATACTTAAAAAGAGTAGCTTTATATGAATTTTGCCTCATATTTAAATTTTTAATATAAAAAATATAGTCCCCTAAACCTTTTAACAATTGACCAATACTTTGTGCAATTAATTCTTTATATAAGAATAATCTCTTATAGTAATAATAGTCGGTAACTAAATTACTACCATGTGCTTTTTTAGACTTACTAATTTCTACATTTGTGTAATCAACTATACCTTTCATATTATTTTTAAGTATTGCATTATTAAATTTAGTAAATTTTAATTGTAATGTTTTATTATTATTTGACGTTTTATTGAAAATGGTACTATTTAAATTATTAGGCATTTCTATATCTTCATTAAAAATATCATACCATGGTATAATACTATCATCTAATATACAAGAGGAATCAGTTAATGTACCGACATCGTCTGAATAATTTTTAAAATATATATTGCTATCACTTATAACTGTACTTACAGAATCTTTAATAGTTGAAAACAAACTATTATATTTTTCGATATAATAGTTTTTATTAATTTCATCGATTTGAACACCATCTATAATAAAATTTTCGTCATTTAATTTTTTAAAAAAATCATTATTATTTTTTAAAATATCACCTGAAGATTTTCCTTTTTCATAGCCTATATTTAAATTTAATTCAGTTAAATAATCACTAAAAATATCTAATAAATTACTATTTTGCTCATAGAAATCAGTAGATTGAAAAACTATAGTGTCTAGATAGTCTGGTAAAGCTGTAATTTTAAAACTCATAATATATCTTCGTTTATTATAGGGTCTCGGTAAAAGTGTGTTTTTACCCCAACTAGTTTATTATAATACTTATTTTTATCATCCAAAATATGCTCTACCTTTAAAATTAAATAAGATCCGAGTAATTTATTATCAAAATCATTTTCAACGTAATTTTCTGCTCTTTCTAAAGCAAAAAAAGTACCTGATTTTCTAAAAACCTGGCCCTTTATATAAATTTCAACACCTATATTGGTTAAAAAATTATTTTTTAATAATTTGTTTAAACCTTTATTCAATCTTACATTTTCATTTTGACCATATAAAGAATAAACATTTTCATAATTTAAATTTAATTTTTTCGTATTATTAATTAAAAAAGACGAAAATGGACTTTTATCTTTTCCTTTTACTTTACCGGCTACGTATAAAAAATTAAAAGAATCCTTTGCATTCTCGATATTACCCTTTTCAACATCAAACTGGAATGATTTGTTATCGTGATTATAAGAATGTACAATTTTTGAATTAACATTTTCTACATTTAGTACGGTATTAATATTAAAGAAATTATAATTTATTGCAGAGCTTTTTTCACCAAAAGATGGTGAATTTTTTGGTGTTTTTAAATCACTTCCGATCGGATCATCATTAAACTCTCCAGAATTTGAAATAATTATTTTTTCAAAGAATAAGCTTCCAGGTTCGTCTTGACCTTCTCGATAGTTTTGTTTATAAATTTCACTTAAACTTTGAAGACCATATTTACCGTTATAATTGTTTTTCTTTAAAAATGAAAAATCTCCACCAGTTGAATCACTTACATGATTATCGCAAAAATACAATAAATCCTCATAAGCTTTATTGTTTGGAGGCGATGTATAGAACATAAATGATTTACCATCTTCAAAATCTACATAATTACCCTCGTCATCTTTATCGAAAATTAAAGTATCATCATCAACGTTCATACCATTTTTTAAAATATCTCTTAAAGCAATACCGGTTAACGATCCTCTTTCTTGATTATTTAAAAAAATTAAATTTTTTAATTCTTCTACTTTACCTATTTTTGATGTAGAAAAGAAAATAGTTTTATCTAAAAGCAATTGTTTATCATAATCGTAAAAACTTAACTTTTTTATAATATTATTCGGATCATCTAATAAGTTTTCAACATCGTAAACACTAAAAGTTTTACTGTATCCAAATACGTTATAGAAATCATCGTCCAATAATTCTTCTTCCTTTTCTACCGGTAACATATCTAAATGATATAGATCTTTACCATCCCCTCTAAAATTAATACCGTTGAAAGCATTTTCTTGGGTACTATTTCTTTCTAAAGCAAATTGATTGTCTTTAAATATAATTTGACCTTTATCAAAAGGGTCGAATAAACTATCTTCTATTTGTAAAGATATAATACTTTGTTGGGGTATTGAAACTATATTTTTATCAGGATTGAAAATTACATTTCTAATTATGTAATTTTGTTGGTCAACCCTATTTAAAAAATCTTCATTTTTTGGAAATACCTTTTCTATAGTTTTACGATATCTCATTGTAACTGGTCCATTATACTGTTAATAACTTCTTTCAAAAATATTTTTTTTACATATTTTATTTCCTCTCCTACAGGTAATTGAGTCACAGGATTTTGTATATTATTTACCACGCATATTAACCACCATAAATGCATCGTACCGTAAAGTTGGTAAGATAAAGTAGTTAATGGTGTTTGGTTGTTCATAATTACCGTATCTAATAACGCTCCGTTAATATTATCAGGTAAGGATACTTTTTTTAATATATTATAGTAAAAAAAGTCTTTATCGCCAGTATTATAGACTTTAAATATGTTTTCATATCTAAAGGATTCTAAACCTGGTAGTTCGTTAATTTGATTTTGATATTTACCTTCCATATAATCCTTTCTACGCTATTTCAGTGGTAATTGATTCTGGTGTATTAACTTTTCTTGATGTAACTAAACCAGGTTTAATACTTTCAAATAAGAAATTTCTCGTTTCTTCATTTAAACTAGTTAAAGTTATATCAACCATATACGCATCTGGAATTACAGCGGTTATTTCTAAATTACTTGGATTTGTATCTTTATTATTTTCAACTTTAGGTACATTAATTTTCATCGATCTCCTATTACCTGCATGTTTTATTTCTAAATTAGTTATATAAGAATATGGCATATATAATTGCCCTTCAACTATAGATTCATATAAGACTGGTATATCAACTAACGTTTTAGTTATCCTACCAGGTCTATTTTGGTAAATTAAACCAAATAATAATTGCCAATTTTGTAATATATCTGCATAGTTACCTGTATTTAGTAATGGGAAAGATATATTAACCTTTCTACCTTCTTGAGGCATATTATATTGCTGACTTTCTTCTATATAAACCCCTGGTCTTAATGCAAAAGCTAACCCTGCTGCCTGGGAAGCTATTTCACCCACTCCTTCAGTAAGTTTAGATATTATTGAAGAACCTACACTTGTATCCATTGTATTTTCTAATGAATTGTAACCATCTTGTAAATAAGGTAAAACATATTTAAAACCTGTTTTTTCTAGCCTATATAAACCATTATAAGGGGTTAAAACGCTATCTTCACCAAACGTTTCATACTCACCAACTACATTTTCTATTATTTCTTTAGAAACACTAGCTAATGTTTCGGTAACTTTGGAAACACCTTTACCTACAGATTCAACAGATTTAGTTATTATACTATTACCGGTTATTTTTTTACTAAAACTAGTAGCTGCAGCCTCTGCAGCAGGCGCCACATCTAGTAAAGTATTTAAAGAATATGCTGCGTTCGAAACTGTGCTATTAGTTTTTAACCTCTTCTCTTTTAATATTAGTCTAGGTACATCAGATCTACTAGTTTTAGGACTCTTCGTCCATTGAAAATCATTAATCACGTCAATATCATCACCATAAGTATCTAAATTACCATAAACTGTATTGGTTATATAGTTGATATTATTGACATCGACGTCAGAACCTTCCCTAACCAAAACTGGTAGGGTACCATCTTGTCCAAAAACTAAGCTCCACAAATTACTTGCCATTAATTATATTTAATGGCAATACTAAAATATGAAAAAATCAGGCGTTATATCAATTTGTTTATCTTGTACGGTTAGGAATTCAGTTTCAATATCTCTTATACTATTGATAAAAGCAAAAATTTCTTTAAAATGTTTTGTATCTATGCTTTGAATAATTGTAAATTTATTTTTGTTAGATTGATCGTCAAAATTGATTACATTTTCACTCTCTTTAAACTTTACAGTAGTGATAAATTTTATTAGCTCGCCAGCATATAAATTACCTAATATTTTTTCTCGATCTAAAAAAGTTTTTACTATATAATTATTTACATTTGCATCTTTCTTTATATTCGGTGACTCAACTGTAAAAATAAAATCATCAGTTTCAATAGTAGTTTGCAATTCAGGTAATTTAATTTTTTTATTTGTTTCAATAAGCTCTTCGATATTAATTCCTTCATATTTTGAATCAATATTAAATCTTAAATTTAATAATAAATTTGGTCTATCTACTATATTAATTTGTTCTATACTATTACCTTGTATATTTTCCTTTAATATATTAAAACAAACATCGAAAAAGTTTAATATTTCAACTGAATCCCCCGAAAGGACACTATCAATTATTTCTTTTTGTTGTTTTAAAGTAATACCTTTAAAATCAACGTTCTTTTTTAACGATGGTATAAAAATATTACTATTCTTTTTTAACGAATTAAGGTTTTCTAAAATATCATTTAAACTTTCGGCCATTACATTATTTATTATTGGTTCATCTGTTGTTCAACTTCACTTTCCTTATTTTCCTTAACATATAAATTCATAAGTATTCTACATTCAGGTAAAGAGTTATTTTTTAAATCTTCAGTAGTAAAATTTAACAATCTTCTTAGTTTATATTCTATTTCATATAAATCCATTAATTCACAAGTAAAGATAGTTTTCATAAAAATAAGAATATTATTAATATTTAAATCATAATCTAATATTTTTAACTCATAATTAAAAGAATAAAAATGCTCAAATATTTGAGTATAAATATCATTAATATTTACAGCGGGTAAATATCCTAATTTATCTTCAATATTTTGTATATTTAAACCATTAACACTTACAAGACTACTTTCAATAAGTGAAAGCTTATCATCAAAATTATCAAAATTATTAACATAACTAAAATCATAATTTAAACCACCTATTTTAATAGTTAAAGTTGATTGTTCTTTGGTAAATTCACCAACTATATCGTTTAAATCAACTGTAACTTCTTTACCATCCTTCATGAAGGTAATCTCATTACCGAAAATAAAACCTCTTACATAAAAAAGTAAAATAATTTTTTCTAATACATTTAAATTTTTATTTTTAACACAAATAGATAGTAAATTATCAAACACTTGTTCTAAATCCGGAGAGTTAATTTTTTTTAATAATAATCTCGTTTCATAAAATGAAACCTCCTTAACTAAAAAATCTTTATTAAAAAAACTATATTTATAATAATCTAAATTACACATACTTTAATTGAAGTTCACGTAATCCTGAACTTTTATAATTTATATTTGTAGTATTACTATTTGATGATACAATATTGTTATTAGATGCTTCCTTATCTAAAAACTGTTTTAATAATTTTGTATTTTCGTTAAGTATTTTTGTTTGACTATTCATTATGTTTTGGCTGGCTTTATTGGCTTCATCTAATAAAACATGCGTTTTCTTAGCAATTATATTGTCATTATCCATTGCATTTGTTAAAGGTCCCCCTTCTTTCATAGCATAAATAAAATCTTGTGCATGAGGTTTTATTAATTGACCAGTCTTGGTAATAATACCATCTTCTATTTCTACTGGTTTTTCTTTTTTAGCCTTACTTTCTCCTGATGCGTTTTCTTTTGATTGATTTTCTAGTAATTTATTCTTAAAGAATTTAGAGTCTATTATACCACTACCTAAACCACCTGTTTTATCCCCCATAACATCAGCAACTACCCCTCCTAAGAATCTGCCAGCCATATCCCCACCAACACCACCTATTATTGCTCCTAACGGAGCAGCTAATCCAAATGATAAACTACCAAGAGTAGCAACACCTAAACCAGCTCCTAGTAGACCACCTGCTAAACCCCCTACCCCTTGAATAGCTCTTTTACCTACTCTTTTATCTAATTCTTCTCTTTTTAATTCTCCTTTATTATATTCCTTAATAGCTTTATTAATGTCTATATATGTAAATATACTTTCAACTAATGGAGCTAAAAGTGGTGATTTTAATATTGCTTTTGCAACGTATTTTACACCTCCTAGAGCCCTCACTCCTTGCTTAAAAGTATATTTGGCAGCGTCTACTGTGGTATCAGCAACAACAGCTGCCCCCTGTCGTACTTTACCACCGACGTATTTACCAGCATCAACCGTGGCGTCGAGCACTTGACCACCTTTATTTTTGAGAGCTTTACCAGCATCACCAACCACCTCCAGTGCACTATTACCTAGATTTCTAGCACCTGTAGTCAAATTATCAGCTTGTGTAGATACAAAATTAGCGCTAGTTTTGTAGGCATTTTTCATCCAATTCGGGGTCATGGAGCTTAAAAAGCCGCCCGATGCTGATGATCCACTCACGCTTGGACTAGACCTCGGCATTGACATCTGTGGTCGCGTCGCCGAAGCTGGATTAGCCCTAGGTATCGAAGACCGCATGCGTGTTACAGATGTGGCCATATTATCAATCGTACTAGTTAGCAAACCCTTTGCAGATCTTAATGCACCCATCGCTGCAGTTCTAAATGAATTAAAATTTTTCGTTAATTTTTCTAAAGCTATTTTACCTAAATCTTTAGACATGGTAACTATTCTAGTACCCATATTTTTAACTCCATTAACTATACTTTTTTTTGCAGATTTTACTGCATCGATTGCAGATTTTCTAAATTTGCTAATATTAGCTCTTAAAGTAGCTCTTAAATTTTTTGGTATTAATCTTTTTGCTGCATTTTTTAATCCATTAAATACGCGTCGCATCCTTCTTTTTAATTTTAATACTTGTCTTCTAGCACCTTGTAACCCTTGTATTAACCCGGGGATATTTTCTAATTTAAAGTTTGAAAGAATACCATAAGTTGCTGCTGCAGCTGCTAAATATTTTGCAACTGTAGAAATAGGTTTTTTACCTTTAGGTGAAATTGCTACAGCGCTATCAACTGCTTGTTTAGAAATTATACTTTTAAGATCGTTTAAAGCTTCTTTAGAAACATTTACTAAACTTACTGGTTTTGGTTTCTCTAAAGTAGTTTTTACTTCATTAGATTTGAGAGCTGGTTGTATGGCTTTTAAATTGACATTACGAGCTTTATTTGCCACTTGACCTGTCACACCGTTACGACCATTAGATGGAGTGGACGTAGACAAACCACTTTCTAACTTTTTCATTCTACTTAATGTAGAAGATGATATTCTGGTAAATAAATTGAAACCTTCGTCAGCGATATTCATAGTTTAAAAAGAAAAAGGGTTTAAAGATTTTAAGAGGCCAGGTATATCTAAATATAAATTAGACTGTATTTCATATTTATCGTAAACCCATGTAGTGTCAATAGTTTTTGATACATCGGTATTACTAAAATTACCATCTCTATTATTAATTCTTACAGGTACACAATTATAAAATCTAAAAATCTTTCTCGGTATTTGAGATAAGTTTTTATCGGATCTTGAATACTGTATTATAGAAACATTAGTTTTAACATTTTTTAAATTTTCAACTGGGTCACTTAGATCCCTTGCTACATAACCGAAATGAGCTGCAGCTACAAGCCAGGGTCTTAATACGAAATCTGTAAATGATGTATTAGTTTCTCTAAACTCCATAGTTAACTCATTACTTGAAAATGCTTTTCTATCCTTTAAAATTGTACCAGATATAAATCCTCTATTATTTTCTATTTCCGCACTACCGTAATCTAATTCTTCTCCACCTATATCAAAGCCTGTCGCAAATATACAACCAACAATACCTTGATTTTTAAAATTAGTTGTTATTTCTTTAGGTAATGTTATATCAAAACCTGTATTATGTACAATGGGTTCCAAATTTTGTATTACATTCGTAGAAACACCGGATGGAAATCTATCAAATATAATAATAAATTGAGTATCGTTAGGTATACTATTAGTCCACTGAGAAAGATTATCTAAAAAATTATCTCTTAAACTAATTAAAGGTTTAAATGGTAAATTTGTACCTAAAAGAGATAAACCAGGCATAGCAACTGACCCACCAAATAAACTATTTGCAGAGTTAGATATACCTTGAACAGCGTTATTAATTGAATTTAGAATACTCACTATAATTATATTTATGCAAAAAAAAGCTCTCATATATATGAGAGCTAATTAGAAATTCTTTTGTAAATCTATTAAGTTGTTCTTCTAAAGTAATGATATGAAATACCTACCTGAAAATCAACCTGTGTACCAGCATTTGAAATATTATATGTAATAGGTTGTACATCTTTAACTGCGCAACCTACTAATTGATATTGATCAGTCTTGTTTAATTCTTTATCAAGTAAAACTAAATCGATTACCGAATCAGCAGTAGGTGTAAAATAATTACCTGTTGAATCTGCATCGTCAAATGTATCATCTAAAGCTTGTAAAAATTTATTTCTTAGGTCATAACTTTCATCTGATCTAAATGTAATTTGGTAATTTTCACTATTAGGATACGTTACATTACCAGGTACATTGAAGTTTAATCCCATGTATGGTACTGCTATGTTACCTATTGTTTTACCAGGTAATGTAGCTGTTGTCGCATATACTAAATCTTCTTCACCAAAATTTACATCTGTGTTACCTATTTGGATATTTAACACCCTGAATAAATTGGTTCTTGCAAAGTCTTTAGCTTGTGCTTGGGTATAAAAACCTTGAATTGTTTGTGTTGTGTCTGCCATATAATTATTTATTAAATTTGTTAAAGATTTATGTACTAATCTATTACTTTATTATTCACTACCTCTTTCAATATATCTTGTATACTTGAGAGCGTTGTCTACATAAAAGATTAAAGTTTCATCATCAAAGGTTATAGTACTACCTGTAGGGTTAAAAGCATTAAATTCAATAGCACCACTACTAACTACTACCGTCTGCGTTATTAAACCTTCCATACTTAAATATCTGTTCATATTACCTGAACTAATATATGCAGTTACTACAGTACCTAATATATTAGGTTCGATTGGAATTGATGATAACCCTTGAGCACCTGTTAACCCTGTATATGTACATAATACATTAGTATTACTTTGAATGTTAATATCAAATGGTACCTTTATAACTGTAGCTGATAAACTAAGACCAGTTTCTATATCATCGACAGCGTCTTCTAAGTCTAGCACACCTGCAGTTAATTCAAATGCTACTGTGTTAGATACTAAATTCGGTATTATTGTAGATAAAGTTGTTACATTAGTACTCAACACCTGAAATTCAGAATCAAGTGTATTATTAGCTGCTTGCAATAAATCTATATCTTGCTCGTTAAAGGTAATACCTGATGATAAATTAAATGTTATACTTGATAAACTATCAAATTGTGTTTGATTAACTTTTAAACTATCTTCTACAAGAGTTGCTTTTGTATCAATTTGAGTAGATAAGAAACTAGTAGTACTATTAATTAATTGTATAGCGGATAAAGGTGCTTTACCAGCAATACCTGTACCTGATAATGACCCTGTATCTATTTGAAGTTGGGCAATGTTATTTTTATTTGCTGTATTATCGATTTCTAAGTCTTCTACCCTTACATCAGTAGCATTAAGAGAACTTTGGTCTGCTTTGTCTCTTTGTATGACCGAAAGAGTTGCAACCTTAGTGGTTAGAGATGCAATATTAGGTATACCTAAACTGTCTATTGTATTACTTATTGTGTCTATTCTATTACCTATTAAATTACCATAAGTTATTTTATTGGATGTATCCTGTGACACATCAACAATATATAAAATATCATTATTGTCTATTTCTGTAAAGTTTGGTAAATCTGTAAGTCTACTGTCAGCCATATTAATATTTATTTACAAAAAGTAAAATATAAAGAAAGACCGAACTAAAATTAATTAGTCCGGTCTTTTTTTTATTATTGATAATTATTTTTTTAAATAAGTTCGTTGAAATCAACACCAGTTCTGGTAGCAAAGAAATTAACTAATATAAATTCTGCTGCTCTTACTGGTTTCAGGTATATATCTACCTTTAACTCATTTTGATCGATTACTTCTGGTGTATTATTTCTTTCATCACATACAATTAAGAAATCATATAAGCCTTCAGTATTTTTAGCATTCTCAAATATAGGTTGAATTACATTTGTTAACCTTGTTCTGGTAACTAACGTATTCGGATCAAATACGAAGAACTTAACTGTACGTCTAGTTGCTTTTTCTAGATTTAAGAATAGTCTTCTTACATTAATTCTATCGAAAGCACTTGGCTTCTTAAGCAATGTCTTTTGACCAAATGTTACAAAACCTTCATTCGGAAAGAATGCTATAGGATTAATTGAACGATTGTATAATTGATCTCTCTGTGACTGCTTTGGATATAGTGCCAAGTCATTAACCCCGGTAATAATACCTCTAGTGAATCCAGCTGGTGCAAACCATGGTTGGAAATTACTATCCGAATTAGCCATCGTTTTCGCTATATTGCCTGAGATTGGTGCCCAAACTTGGTCATCTAAAACTGGGTCATAAACTTGAGCCCAATTAGCATACGTTGCTGCGTAACTTGTATTGACTACTGATACCATTGCTCGTAGTGGGTTCATCAAGTTAAATGAAAAGCTCTTAGTATCATCATTTAATGTCTTAAAGTTTTTACCTTGAACGAATATATGTCTCGGTAAGTCAGCAATAAACATATGATCTTTTCTGCGGAATTCTGCAAAATTAGCAAATACATCAAATACTGTCTTCCAGTCGCTTCTAAATGCTACTGCTTCAGGTGATATATCTAATATATTTGATTCATAAAAACCTTCAATAGCTGAAACCGATACCGTATCATCAAAGTATTTACCTTTACCACCTCGTTCTAAGTATTCAGAAACTGCATTAATAGTAGTTAAACCACCATCTACTGTAAGATCGATATCAAATAAATCGCGATCTTCTGCTAGATCAGTTAATCTATTCAACTTCTTAGGTATAGACCCTAAATTCTTAACTTTAGCATTACTACTATTTTGGTAGCTACCTAAAGGAAACAACGAATCTGCTGGGAATATATCACTTGTAACTGCTGATTCAACCGCTCCTGATAGAATTGTTGCTTGCGTACGAGTCGTAGCTCCATATTCTGTAGATAATTGTTGGAAATAAGTTATTCTATCTGCAAATGAAGATGCATTACTATCAATCTTAGATGAACCTAATCTTATCTTAGTTGTCGGATTACCGTTAATATCTAAATATGAACTACCATCTTTATGACTTAAGAACTCATTAACAATAATTTGAACATTAGGTGAACCATCTTCTTTTGTTTCCAATGAGAAGCTTTCTGGTGTACCTCCATTAGGATTATTAACTTGACGATGATAATCGAATGTACCTACATATTTTTCACCTAAACCAGCTGCTAACTTAATGGTGTCTGGTGAGTAATTAGAACGATTTAATCTAAACAATCCTACTGAAATCGTATCATCGAATTCTTTATCAGATATATCAAATGACTGCACATTCTCCATTATTTCTGAAAGACTATCAGTAACTTGACCGAATGTATCGGTATTATTATCAGATATCGAAGATAATGAGAAATCAAGTCTTTGTACTGGTAGTGTGGTATATGTGGATGTTATATTAGCTGATTGAGCTACTGATTCAACAGTTAATAATCCATCAAAATTAGTCGCTGGGTTAAGATTTGTATTATCAAGAGCACCAACATAAAAACCTTGGAACTTATCATCAATTGATGTTTGACCTTTATTTAGAACAATCATTGCTGATTTACCTAATTCACCAAAACTACTTAAAGTAGCAGATGTTGCAATACTATTTTCCCAATCAAATGTCTTCTTTTGTAGGATATTGTTGTATTGGTCTTCAGTAAGTTGGAAATGTATTGGCTTACCTAGAACAAACAAGTTACCTGAAGCTTGCTCATTATATGTGGTTAAACCTTGACCATAATTTGAACCTTGTATTTCGCTATTTTCATTAAAATCAAGATTAACTGTATTACCAAAGAAACCAGCGCCTCCGTCAGGGTAACCATTTGTACGAGTTACTGTTTGGGTAACTCCTCCTAATACTTTAGTCTTAACCGAAGATGCAGCGGTATAGAAAAGACTTAAATTATCACCATCTGCTGCAGTAACTTGTACGAATGGTGCTTTATTACTACCTGATACTGATCCTGATGCTGTAAATGCTACTACTGCACCTGAAACTGTAGGTAATACTGTGTTTCTATAAAAGTCTAAGGTCACTTCCTCAGCTGTATCTAGAGGAAATCCTGATGCTTTATCAAACCCACCTGAGAAATACTTTACATTGGTTGTAAAATCAGTACCACCTGAAAGGGCTGTTGTAAAACCAAATGGTATTGCATTAGAACCACCAGTAACTGTTATACCTGCATTTGAACCATCATATTGTCTAAATACAAATTTGTTTGACGGATCGTTAAGTGTTAATGCTGGTGCTTCTGCAACTGTACCATCAGGTGTCGTAACTTGGAATGCACTTAAACTAGCTGATGCAGCTCCAAAATATGTATTATCAGATGTTCTTGTCTGTAATGCAACTTCATGAACTGAAGCTTTTGCTGATGCACCAGCTCCTTCTGTACTAATACTAATACCTTTAGCAGGATATGCTAATGCACTATAGTTTGAAGAAAAGCCTTCACCTTTATTAGAACCATAAGGTAATCTATATACGCTTACCTTTGCTGGTGAATCAAATAATGGTGTAACTGTATGGTAAAAATATCTTTCAGCTGGTGTCTTAGGTAGACCAAAAATAGTTTCAAACTCACTTCTTGATGTAACTTGAATAATTTGATCTGTTGGTCCTTCATCAGCAAACCCTGGTACTAAAATATTAGTACCTATTGGTAAGTTTGCTCTCAAACTTAAATCAATTTCTTTTATTTCTACTCCGGGAGATTGTATTGTACGTGCCATAAAATTATTTATGGCTTCCCGAGTTAAAAATTTACAATAATTCGACTATCATTTGAGAAAAGGCGAATTCAAAGGTAGTTTCAATTTCACCCGATTGCCTATAATTATAACTTATTTGACCTAAACTTACTGGGAAAGCATTAGTATAAGTAAACTTTACTTTATTTTTTTCAAATTCATCTTTAGCAAAAATAGAAAAATTTGTTTGGTATAAGTCAGGAGATTTAAATGATTTATTTGTACCGGCGGCTTTTTTAGAATTAAAATGTGACGTCTTTTCATCATTCATTAAATCTAGCCATTTATAAATTACCCAATAATTATTAAATTCACTATCAATTGTAAAGTTAACAGTAATATTTTCATATGGAGGTCTTGTATGTGTCGATTTTTTAAATGATTGACCTGCATATCCTAATGTTTCTTCCGGGACTACGACTTTTGGCACTATAGAACCGTATACTGAAAATTGTAAACTATCTTGTATTGTATTTTTATTACTTCTACCAGTTAAAGTCTTTTTTGTATCAGCTCGCATAGCGGTTGGTAAATTTAAAACAAGTAAAAACTTATCTAACCTTCCTTTATTTAACTGTGATTGATTTATTGTTGCCATATTTTATATCCTTGTGCTTCTAATTGTTGTATGTCATTATCAGTTTTAGTTGTATTCCCTATAACAATTGGTAAAGCATTTACTTGACCATGTTTTTCATTAGTATATAATGAAGTTGGGTCTAAAAAGTATTTAATACCAAACTCCATTTGCTGTAGTTGTAAAGGTTTATTATTTGAGTCTCTTTTTACCACCTCAAAATACGTTTCAACTAACTCATCAGCTAATATAATAAGATTCCACATTAGTGAGGTGACTAAATCATCGTGATATCCCTTCTTCGCATTCCATGTACCGTTAGCTGCTTTTACATAGTTTTTCAATTCCTTTATAGTTCTTAAATCATTTATATTAACTGACTCTAATTCGTTAACCCAATATCTCATATTAGTAACTGCTTTATATTTTGTATTAGTATGAGAAACTATACCTAATTGACTTTTATTTCTACCAGCTACTTTACTACCCCATGATACTATATTATCGTAATTATGGGTATTTTTTAATATATCGACTATTTGACCCCCACTATTGTTTCTTTCAACACAGACTAAAGGGTTACCCCAATGCTGTAATATTTCAAATACTTTTTCGCAGAAATTATATGGACCGATTTCATTATTACTATAAACAGCTACTTGGTTAATATTAGTTAAGTCTGTATAATCTAAAACTTGCACTACAGATGAATCTTTACCTAATCCTTCCCCTGTATCGACGCTAGCAACATATATTCTATCTTCTTTAGGTTCATCCCACAGTAAATACTTACCATCATCAAATACGAATAACGGTTCAGACGTTTTTGTAGCAAGTTTTTGGAATAATTCATCGTTAACTGAACTTTCACCGCTAGATATAAATTCACAGTTAAATTCTTGATTAAATGCTTCCATCGAACCAATCGATGATATAGTATCGTTTTTCCAACGTTCGTCTCTACCTGGTATTTCATCCCACAATATTCTATCACTAGCCCAATTAGATTCCCCATTATCAGCAGTTGAATAGAGTTTATAAAAGAGGTTATCTGTACCGTTAGCAGTCGAAGCTATAAAGATTTTAGATTTTTTAGATGCAGAAACAATAGGATATACTGATTTCCAAAAATCGTCAACCAAATGTGGTTCAATAAAGGCAAGCTCATCTAATATAAGACAATTAACTGATTGACCACGAGCAGCAGTGCCAGTGGTTGTTGATATACCTATTCGTGTACCGTTGGCTAACGTTATAGCGGTTTTACCATATTCTTTAACTCCAGGTTTTAACCAATTAGGCAATTCTTCATATGCCATTCTTATTCTGCTCATTATTTCTAAAGCAGTTCCTTCTTTATTTGCTACAATTAATATTCTTTGATCTGAGTTAAAACAAGCAACCCATAAAGCATAAATTGTCATCATAGTAGTTTTACCAATCTGTCTACTCGCTAATAATATAAAAAAACGATTATCTCTCATTTTACGTAAAGCTCTTTTTTGACAGTAATGTAAGTCTATAGTTTGTTTACCTTCATCTAGAGATATTATATAAAAAAATCTTTCTGCAAAATATAAAATATTTTTTTGACATTTCTTTAAATCTGTTACCATTTCAGGAGTATACTCGAATTCGGCCCCAACCACAGGTAAATTAGGGTTATTCATATAGTTTTGTTTATTTTTTACCATTGACGTATAAATATTTAAATGACAAGAGCAAATACTCTAACCGAAATATGGGATACATATAATAATAATATTATCAGCGAAGGTAAAGCAGGTAGACCTATTGAAGGTGGTACTAAAAATATGGGAATGAAACCAGGACCCGGTGCTGTTGATTTAAACTCTAATAAATCTAAAAATAAACAGCATTCTAAAGGACCAAGAACCACGGAACCGGTTTATGAAATTGATGGTTTAAATAAACCTATAGATCCTAAACATAGCAAGAAGGAAGACGAATTATATGATAGTGATAAGTATTCTGCAGAAAATTATAATAAAAAGGATAAAAAAGATAAAAAAATCGAGAAAAAAGTAAAAGAGAGTATAAATATTTTTATGAAATCTACTTTTGATAAATTATTTGAAAATGTGATGGGTGAAGAAATGGGTCACTCAGACCAAGAACAAGAATTGGACGCACTCGGTATCGATACCGAAGTGGGTGAAACCGAATCAGACGAAGTTACAATCACGATTGATCGTGATATGGCTAAGTCACTTTGCGACATGTTGCAAGCAGCAATGGGAGATGAAGATGATGATAGTGAAGAAGCAGATGCTGATGAAGATTATTCAATGGAAATGGAAGAGGCAGAAGAAGATACAGAAGAAGAGGAAGACGATACTCATCAAGAAGCAGTTGAGATGAAAGAAGTTCCAAGTTCTGCAGGTCAATCATTAATGTCAAAGAATAATAAAGTAGGTTCAATTAAAGCAAAAGGTAATAAAGCATCTGATTCAACTAAAAAGTATGTTGAAGCAGAACCTAAGGAATTAGGAGATAAGAAAGCTCATTTACAAGGTAAAAATAATAAAGTTGGGTTACATACCGGACAAGATTTCTTCGAATAAAAAAAATACATAATTAAAGAGAGCACAACCATTTGGTTGTGCTTTTTTTTCCATAAATATAAATATGTTAAGATTTGATAAGTTTTTTGAGAATAAATATCAGAAGCCTAAACCAGGGGTTGAACACTGGCATAGAAAAGTTATACCAAATAGTAATAGTCGTAAAAAAGGTAACATAATGGCTGATTACTTAAAAACTGATCCATCTAAAAATCAAAAAATTGAACAATTAAGAGACGGTCATGGTAAGAAAGTATGCTTTCCTGTTGATTTAGATTATATAAAAAGCCAGTATAAGGTAATACCCTATAAAGGTGAAGTTAAAAAATTAGGTAGTACTGGTATTAAATTGTATTTTGATTCTAACTTAAATAAATTTGTAATTGAAAGATGAGCCAACCAGATTATAATTGTGATTTCCCAGGTTTAGTACAAACCGATGAAACTTGTTTCAGATTTTCTGATAAATCTATTCAGGAAAATGAAAGAACTTTGTTTAGTAATTGGTGGAGAGAACAAATTAATTTATATGGTACAAAGGTAGATTATTTCGTCAATACATATAACGTATTAAGTGCAGATAATTTTTACGGTGAAGACCCTAATAAAGTATTTGCTGAGCCTAGAAAATTAATTTTAGCAGCAACCTTAAATGAAAATGCAATTACTCTTTCACAATATGGTTTTGAAAGTGATGATGAAATTACTGCATATATTCATATATCTAGTTTTTTCGATACCTTTTTTACTTTAAGTGGTGCCTTTGAAAATCAATACAGTATAGTTGAGCCTAAAGCAGGTGATATATTCCAATTAAGTGAATATGGTAACGATAGACCGAATGATAGACAAGGTAAATATTTTGAAATTACACAAAAATTAGATCAAGATATATTAGCAATGAATCAATTAGGAGGTCATTACGTATTTTTATTAAAAGCTAAACGTCTAGATTATAGTTTCGAACCTAATATACCTTTCAATAATAAAAACGCAAGTAATAGGTTTGAAGGTATTTCAGGTAATAATCAAGTATTTGAAGATTCATTTAGTGGTAGATTAAGCGGAGGTACAAACCCAGAATCACAAACTAAGAAGCCAGGGTACGACGATTACAATGTAGATAACGTTAGTAAAAATGATATATTTGATATGTCTCAGAACAATACTGATGTATATGGTGATTATTATTAAAAAATAATAGTATTCAACCACTCATCAGCTTGCTGTACACTATTGAACTTAATGTCTTTAGACTCACCATTAACTGTAAAGGTATATGTATAGCCTTCTTCAGTTTTATTAATGTTTTTTAGTATATACAAAACTCCTGGTTTAAAGAGTTTTGTATTTTTCATTGTACTATTACTAAACTTTGCTCCAGGGATAAATTTCATCTGTATTAATACCTTTCTGGTGTAATTGTATTTCATGTTTCATATCTAAATACCTTTCACTTACATATTTTTGTAAAGCAGTAGGTTTACACCAAACATTACTCGTCTGGGTATCGTAACCTAGCCTTTCAGCTCTATCACATGCTGTATTTACACCCTCATAGAGGCATGCAAATCTAGCTACAAAATCTATACCATATTCTTCTATTATATCAACGTTTTGACTCATATACATATTGTATCAAAGTTCCTATTAAAAAATATAATATTTTTTCGTTATCAATATCGTATGTTCTTATAATCTCTTTAAGGTTGTATATATTATTAGATAAAATCTTTTTATTAAGATTAAAAAATGAATTGTCAGGATCTTTATTATTTTTAGATTCTATTTTTTTAATTTCCCCTTCAATTAATTTAAAAAACGTTTCGATGGTATCGTTTTTTTTATTTTTTTGAAACACTCTACCGGCAATGACCCTACTTTTATTATCAAAATTGTCATCTGTAAAAAAATTAACGATATCGTCTATATCAATTTTGTTAACCTCTTTATTTTTAATAAACCCGTCTTGATTAACTTCTTTGGTAAGTTTTTCTAATTCGTTCATTTTTCCGTAAATATAGGGTTAGTTACTAAAGCTGTACCGATATTAACTGCTACTCTTACCTCATTTTTACATTCATTACACCTGTATATAGTATCTTCACTAAATGAAAGTAAAACATCCTGTTTACCACCGCAAGGGCATTTTACTTCAAGGGTATTTATTATTTTTGATTTTTCTAACTCAATATTTGCAGTTACTACTCTTTGTACGAGTAGATTTTCATATGCTGAATTGAAGAAATAGAAAAACAAAAATTGTAAAATAATTGCAATTGCAAATACTGAAAAACTTTTAAATAATATACCAAATAGACAACCTACTAAAATGGTAAGAGTTAAAGAGGTTAGTATCTTCTTCATTATTTTATTTTACCGACTTTATTCGTAATATCAACTATTTCTTTTTTTAAATCCATAAGTTCACCCATTATCGGTCTTATAGAATTTTTATTTTTTATAACTGCATTAGTTTCAGCTATTTTTAATATATTTTCTAAATTTTGTATTGCTATGTATGCGTCACTAGCTACGCTATCAAATTCATTCAACGGATATGGTATGTTTTCTGGTGATACATCTTTCCTCTGAATACTTGAAAAAAAGTCATTAACATTAGTTGCTAATGGCTCATTTTCAGTTGCCATCCCGGATACCTGCCTGTTAGAATCTGGTATCATATCTTGTTCTTCAAGTAATCTTACAAAATCATTGAATTTTCCTGTATATCTCATATTAATATTTATAAATAATTGTATGAGCTTATACCAAAAAAGATTCTCTAAGTTTTTAAGAGAGCAAGATGATGAAAATACTGATGAATTAACTGATCAAGAAGCAATGGCTTCTACATTAGATCCCGACACATCGATTGATGAGTTTGATGTCGATGTACCTGAAGGAGATAGCCCAATAAGCTCTCAATCAAAACAAATGTTCGAGGAGTTAAATAGTTGGATCCAAAAAATGGATGAATTTTCTGATTACTTGAATGGTACTTCAGATAGTATCCAAACTTCGCTTAATTCAGCTGAAGGAGATACAATTTTTGATAGTATTTCAAATGCCGAAACAAAGAAGATTGCTAGAGTTGCGATGGAAGTTTCTTCACTTAGTGAAATCTTAAAAGGTTATTTAGCAGGTGCTAATGATCCTAAATATAAGTTTAACTAACTTATTTAAATAATAATGAATACAGATCAAAATTTAATTTTCGAAGCTTATACACAAACTTTAACTGAAGATTGGGAAGCTGGCACTTCTAAAGCTCCAAAAGGTAAATCATATGATATGTCACGTGGTGGTGCTCCAAGTAATGTGGACGCTGCAAGAGATGGTTCAGGTGGTAGATATAGAAAAACTCGACCTCCAAGTGCTCAATCTAATAAGACTCACGGTGAAATGGAAGAAGATAACTTAGATAATACATCTCTTGAAGAATTGTCTATTTTATCTCCTGAAGAGTATGAAATGGTACAAAACTTTAAAAATTTTGATGCCAATGATTGGGATTATGATGATGATGAAGATGAATACGTTAGAAAAAGTAATGAAGAAGATGAATCAGTAGGCGATTCTTCTAATTTTGAAGATAAGGCTGAAAAGTTCGCTGATTCTATTGGAGATATTGAGTTAGAATACTTAGTTAATCTAAGTGGAGAAGAATTTGAGATATTAAAAGGATTTTTGCAAGATCAAATGGGTTACCGTGATCTTGGTCAATATAAACGTAACTAACTATTTTTAATCTCAGTTAATAATAATTTAGCTTTAAGACCTGAATGAGTATTTTTTAATATAAATTCAGGTTTTATTTTGTCTTTATTACCAGCCACGCATATATCATTAAAGTCTTTAAAGCGTTTTAATTCTTTAGGCCATATAAAAACCTTTTCATTATTATCAGCCAATATAATACTTTTACTTAAAGCTGCTTTATCGCAGTACTGATTATCTAACACATAAATTTTTTCATATAAGTTTAGTTTATTGATCTGCTCCTTCTGTAGAGAAGTAAACATCTTATCACTTCTTTCGGTAATACCACAAGTAGCTAAACCGTTTTCAACAAAATAACTATCAATCGGACCTTCAAATATAAACACGTTATCTAAATTAGAATTTATATTTTGCATACCGTATAAGCTTCTCTCTGCTCCTACCTTACTAAGGTATTTCGGTCTTTCAAATAGATCCTTTTTAGTTAATCCTCTAGATTGATAAAATATTATATCATCATTTTCATCGTAAAACGGTAATATTAATCTATTTTTATGCACTACATCTTTTAGTGATATATAAAACGTTTTAGGTTTATTAATACCTTTATCAAGTTTTCTATCTTTAATTAATTGTAAAGCTGTTTTTACAACTGCATTATCTTTATAGTACTCTATTTGACTTATATCAGATAAGTTAATACAATCTTCCGGAAGACTTTTATCTATTACCTTTTTTACTTCTATTGGTTCTTCTATAGGTAAAATCTCTACATCAAACTCTTTAACTTCATTTATAATTTGATGTAAAGATTTATTAGTTACTTCAGTTATAAATGTAAGAGCCTTTTTACTATATCCGCAGTTATGACAATATGCTAACTCTTTATCAGGTATATAATAGAATCGTTTTTTCTTACCCCACGAGTTACCTTCTTTACAAATAGGGCAACAACCGTTATACGATTTATTGTATTTATTATATGAGATCTTATAGATATTCTCATATAAAACGTTTACAACGTATTGCTCTGGTATAACTATCACATTATAATTATAAATGCAATATACTATATTTCAAGTCTAACCTCTGCTTTGTGTTGTATTACTTTGAGATAAAGCTGAATGGTAATCTTGTATTACTTCCCCGGTCTTTGTATCTTTAATAGAAACAAGACCTTTTTTAATTATATGACCTGTAACTGGGTCAGACATAACTGCTTGTTCATAGGTTTTGCCATTGGCATCATATGTGTTATATGTAGGTCTAACTGTTTCACCGGTATATGGTGAACGGATTTGCTGAGGGTTAATAAATTGATCTTGCATATTAATATTTAAGATAGTAATTCTATTAATCTATTTTTCTGGAAAAATGTAGTATACCATTTTGTATCATTTTTAAGAATTTGACTTAAATTATAATCTTTACTTAATTTTTTAAACTGTTCATAGTCCGTCTCATCTTTAATTTCAGATAACTGATTAATCACATATTCTTTTTCATCTTTATCATCAGTCAATGTAACTAATTCTAAATTTCTTTTATATGTATCATTTTCCTTTTCAGTTAAAACAACATCTCCAGCTAGAAACTTTTTTACTTTAACTTTACCAAAACCTTTTAAACCGGGTATATTGTCACTTTTATCACCTGTTAATGCCTTTACTTTGATAAAATCCTTTATACTGTAGTTTAACACCTCTTCAAAATTTTCTTTATTAATTTCAACCTTTTTTATTGGGTCATATACAGAGACTTTATGTGATATTAACTGGCATAGGTCTTTATCTACGGTAATAATAATATGTTTGAACAATTTTTTTGTTAAATAAAATTTAGTCTGACTTAATTTATCGTATGCATCGTTAATTATCTTAATAACGTCATCTGCTTCATATGATCTAGGAAAAATTGACGGTATTCCTAGTGTATTAAGCATTTCTTTAATCATTTCATTTTTATTATGAACTTCTTTACCATACTCTGGATCTCGATTACCTTTATAATCATCTAGAAGTTCCTTACGTTTATTAGGTCTATAGTCAGGTTTTTCATCCCATACACATATAACTTTATCAGGTTGGTACATTTCTACATAACTTTTAACGCTATTTAAAAACATATAAACGTGATAGTTTTCAGATACGTTTTTTATATTGTTAGCAACCCAATATACCCGATGTACTAAATTATTTCCGTCTATTGTCAGTATTTTCATTTTTCTTATATTGTGATTGGATAACTTTAAACACGTATTTTGGACATTTTTCTACAAATTTAATAATTTCTTTATCTAAACCATTATCAAAATCGGTTTGAGACATTTTGGTTATTATCATATCTGGCATTCTAAGAAAATTATACGTCTGTTCCTTTTTATCTCGGCAAATAAATGCAAATAACTGACCAGCATATTCACCATGGTGACATGCATACATGTTACCAGCTTTAATTTTTATCTTAGCCATAATTTTTTACCAATTCTTCTAATTGATTATCAAAATCATTATATACCGGTTCAAAACATAGTTCATCTTTTATTTTTGTACTATCAATACTATATCTGAAATCATGACCTAATCTATCTTTTACAAAAATAACACTTTCATCTAGGTCTTTACCTAATACACAACATATTTTATCTACAAGTTCGATATTTGTTAATTCTAAACCAGATCCAATATTATAAACCCCTTGTTTACCTTCCCTTGCAACTGCCCAAACTGCTAAATTATGATCATGTACATGAATCCACTCTCTTATATTCATACCTTCCCCATATACTGGAACTTTTTTACCATTTTTCAATGATTTAATTATAGTAGGTATAAATTTTTCATCGTGTTGATTAGGACCATAATTATTACAACAGCGAGTAATACTAATATTACAATTAAAAGTATTAATATATGATAAACATAAGAGATCGCTTGCTGCTTTACTTGCAGCATATGGAGAACGAGGTGCAATAGGGGTTAACTCAGTAAATGAGGGATCATCGAACCCTAAGTGTCCGTAAACCTCATCGGTACTAATATGTATAAATTTTCCGTAATTAGCTTCACGAAAACCTTCAAGTAAATTTTGTGTACCTAATACGTTAGATTTAACAAAAATAGTAGGATCCGCTATACTATTATCGACATGACTTTCAGCTGCAAAATGAAAAATATAGTCATATTTTATAGCAAATACAGATGATATATCCTCAGAAATATCTTTAGTAATCATCACATCGATATAGTCTTTTATGTATTCAAAATTTGATGCATATCCGCATTTATCTAAACATGTTATAGTATTTTTAGGAAAGTTATCTCTTAAAAACCTTATAAAATTACCACCTATAAACCCGCAGCCACCGGTAACTAATATATTTTTATTTTCCATTATTATAATATCTCCTTTTTAATATAATATTCTAAATCTATTTTAGGTTGCCACCCAAGCTTGTTATATGCATTTTTATCTTCACATAGAGTAAATGGATACTCACCAGGTCTAGCTGGTATATGTACATTTGGATACTCTCCCCACATATTAGCTAATTCATTAATTGAATAATTTACCCCACGACCCAATTCAAAAAATTCACCTCTAAAATCTTTACCTATACAAAGATATAATGCATCTACTATATCAAAAACATGTGTAAAATCTCTTCGTTGTTCTCCGTCCCCTGTAATAGTTAAAGGTTGTTTATTATTAAATTGATCTAAAAATATACCTATGACGGTAGCGTATGTACCTGTCTTTAATTGATGTGGGCCATATACATTATAAAAGCGGCAAATAGTGGTATTTAAGTCGAATACTGAACTGTACAATTTACATAATTCCTCCCCACCAAACTTTGACCATGCATATGGGCTACCATATAATCCATGATGCATTGAACTTGAACCAGCATATATGACCTGAATATTATTTACTTTAGCATATTCTAGTACGTTTAGAGTACCGTTGAAATTATTCTCTATTGTATTTTTAGGGTTAACTAATGAAGGTTGGATTCTTGCAAGAGCTGCTAAATGAAACATTACATCGACGTCCGTCGGTAATAAATTTATAACTTTATTATTTGTAATATCTCCAGAAATATAAGTACAACCATCTATATGATTTGTTTCATATCCGGTTGAATAATTATCAATTGATATTACCGTATGACCTTCATTTAATAATTTTTTAATAAGATTTGTACCGACAAATCCCGCTCCTCCAGTTACTAATATTTTTTTATTTTTCATTTTTTTGTACGTATATTTTTTACTATATCAGGGTTTTGTGTTATTGTCTGTACCGTGATTAAATCTTTAATTTTTGTCGTCGACCATTCATGTGAACGGGTTGTGTATATAACTTCAGGAGAAAGATCATCACCTGTAAATGATTTACCAATATAGTCTTCACCTAATATTCTAATATCAGGTTTAAAAAATTTAATTAACTCTATCAGTTCTTCTTCTGTTTGATACAAATAAACATCGTCAATATATTGTATTGCCATTAAAGTTTTATACCGTTCATAATAAGGTATTACAGGTTTATATTTTGTATACCTCGTGGCAGATGGATCTTTTTGTAAAAATACTAAAAATCTATCACAATGTCTTTTAGCCTCTTCAAAAGTATATATATACCCTGGGTGTAACAAGTCAAAATTACCTGCAGTAAAACCTACTATTTCTTTTCCCATTTTAGTTCCTTTCCTATAAGTGAAGCGTTCAATCTTAGATAATGTTCTTCGGTACCGAAATCAAAGTTAAAATCATCTTTTGCTTTTTGATTAGATAATACGCAATTACTTCTATTACATTTTATTTCTAATTCATCATAAGGTATAAACTTCCAATTATCATTTTTAATACCATATTCTTTTAAAATGTCAATAACTTCTTCAGTACCTAATGATCTATGATGAACTGCATTATATATACCAGCTTTAAAGTTTTTCATTACAGTTTCAATAAATTCGCATAGAACTACCATATCTGTTTTACTATTAACGAAATCGATTAAATTAGGGTAATTGATAAGTTTAGTTAATAGATTTTTCTTAGTTAATTTACTTTCGATAGGCATTCTAATTCGAATAATATTAGTAAAATTAGTATCAAGCATTAGTTCAGATATATGTTTAGTTTTACTATAAAAACTTGATTGCTTTTCAAATACACCAAAGTTAGGTGTATCATCTTCTGTATACTCTTTATCATAACCCCCATATATACAACCAGACCCAATATGAATAAAATCCATATCTAAAGATTTGCAAATACCTTCAATAATTACAGGTACATTGACATTATAATAAAAACAATCTTCTTTATTATCTTCACAACCATCTACATTAGGTGCACCTGTATAACCAGATGTATTAATTACAGTGTCAATATCTTCTGAAAGGCAAAAGTTATATAACACTTCTGAATTTGTATAGTCTAAATCTTTTTTTGATTTAAAAAATATATCATTATACGGTACCTGTTGCTCAGATAGGTATTTTTGGAGATGGTTACCTACATAACCTTTGCCAAGAATTAAAATATTCATATATATATTTTATGAACTATTTTTAGTAAATCAATTCATTTGTGATATAAAAAACTTCTGCATATGTTGTGCTAATGCATCAGCTTCTATATCAGTTTTAGCATAAAAAACAGGTTTGATTGCATTACCCTGAAAATCATATCCCATAATTATAAAAGATTTCATAAATTCACTACAAGTGGAAACCATAGCATTAATATCGTTATCAGTATTTCGTTCAGAAATATTTTCTGTTACAAATTTCTTTAAAGCTTCTCTAATAACTTCTTCGGCCCGGATATCAGCTTTGCTAGTAGATTTCTTTTCTACTTCATTACCTTTATCCTTTTCATCCATATAATTATTTAAGCTTTTGCAAAAGGGTTTTGTTTTGGGTCATTATTAACACCCCTTTCAATTAGATTATTAACTATGCTTTCAATACTATTAGTTTGAATATAAAACCCTTTATTAAAATTATTACCACCGTCATCAAATTCAAACATTACCTCGCCTTTTTCACCTTTATTTGTATAACAGGTTATATATACACTATGGTAACCTGGGTCGACTAAAACTGTCCATCTTCTTGGATCTACATTAGAATATGCATTAAACATTTTTAATACAACAAACCCGTTATCCTTTAATCTCTTAATGAAATAACCAGGGGTTTTAATTTTATTTTTTACTTTATGTTCTGACCAATCTACCATATCAATTAATTAATGCTGAAATAATATAAATCAATTCTGCATCACCCTTTTTAAACAAACAAGTAATCACACCCATCTCAGTATTAATATTGAAATTTACTTCTCTACTACCATTAAAACTAACTAGTCTAAAAGAATCAAAATTAACCGGTAATGGTTTATCGATATTACCTTCAAAACTATCACTTAGACTGCATACAAAATTGTCTGAGTTATGTCTTGAACGATCTCCTAATTCACTGCAAATTTTACCATCTTCTTCATATAAGTAAACTTTAGAAGTTTCAGTAGCAAAAGAACTACCTTTAAACAACGTATTTAAATCATTTTCCTTGACTGTAAACTTTGTATTAAAATTAAGTTTATTTATTTTATCAACATTTAATGCTGGTTGCTTAATAATACCATCATCTAATAAATGGTATTTAAATTTATAGCCATCTTTATTATACGAAATATTATTTTCATTAATTTTTAATTCAATTTCAGTACTAGGTATAATATCTAACACTCGAACTAATTTTTTAATATCTGGTAAATTTAATTTTACATTATCGATATCAGAATCTATTTCCATTTTCGATTTACATACAATAGTAGCATCCGCGGATGCCAAAGTACAACTTATAATATTACCTTCTATAGATAAAATACAAGCATCATTTAAATTAGATACAGGTCCTAAAAAATTAGATACAAAATCTTTTTTATTTTTTATTTTTAAATAACTCATAAACTATGTTTATTATATTAAACTTCCTCTTTTTTATCAACTGATTTTTTTTTTGCCTTCTTTATAGGTAAAGAAGTCACTTTAGAATTCTTTACTATTTCAGTTAAATCATCAACCTTCTTATGTAAACGATCTAAACGTGTCGACACCTTTTCAATTAGTATGAATAATTCATCTTTTTCAGTAGTATTAAAATTAAATGATAATTGACTATTGTCTACTGATTGATGTTCAATAGGTGTAATCGGCACCTGTACCGGTGCTTGTACTTGAGGCTGCTGAGGCTCTGGTTGAAGAGGAGCAGCCTGCACCTGTTGAGGTACAGACTGCTGAGGTTGAGCGATAACTTGTTCAATATGTTTCTTTATCTCTTCGCTTTTACCTCTTTGTAAAGTACTAGAAGGTGCAATAATATGGTTATCCATTTTTTTAGACTCACCATACATATTACCCATAAAATTAACCAATACATCTTGCTCTTCCTTAGGAGTTAATTGCCTAGTAATCTGATCAGGTGTAGGACCTGGTTGTCCTGGTTGACCAGATTCTGGCATAGGAATCATTGGTGGTAATTGATCACTCATTTAATTATACATCCAAACCTTCAAGTAGTTCTTTTAGAACTTCATCTTCATCATCTTTTTTAGTTTCAGTTACCGGAGCAACAACAGGGGTTGCTTCCTCAATAGGCGTATCTACAATTACATTCTCAACAACGCTATTATTAGCTGACGTATCTCTTACGTAATAATGTTCATCCATCATCGTTTTAAGTTCATTTACACTCTTAACGCTAAATACACTAGATAGTTCAAATACATTTTCATAAATTGCATTATGACGATCTTCATCCAGATTATCGATTGCACTAGGCATACCAAACTTAGATGATACATAAGTCGGAAAATCTCCTTGCTTCTCAACTTTAACTCTAAAGTTAACACCATCAGGACCTAGATCAAATATACGAGGACCTAATTCAGCTGCATCATCACCTTCAATTGCATCAGTAATAATATTATGAATTTGCTTACCATAACGAAGCATTTTAACCTTACCATTATTTTCAGGATTAACAGGATCATTAACAACATATACATTAACTAACCATTTCTCAGAACGTACGATCGCCTTAGCCTTCTCCTTTTCTTCTTCATTACCAGTACGAAGGATCTTATATCGCTCTTCAGCAATAGGATCTCTCTCACCAAAGGTTTGAAGAGAGATTGCACTAGTATATTGACCAGTAGCAAAACTATTCCAACCATGCTGATAATAATGAAAGAACGTCTTAGAAGGATCTTTAGCATAAGGTAACAACCTTACAGTAAAGGTATTACCAGGAGGTGTCTTTAAGATATCACCTATTGCACTCTTATTATTATCGTTATCTGCTGCTAATGCAGACTTAATACTATCAAACATTGAACTCGTTATATTACTCATACTCTTATTATAGACTATACTTTTTGGTTTTCAACGAATATTTTAAAATTATTAATTATTTTTTTTGCCTTCGAACTCGAATAATATTTGGTCCTAATATAGTTAAGTTTTGAAAAATTAGAACTATACATATTTTTAATATCACCGTCAATTAATGATAAAGTTTTTTCGAAATTATTGAAAGCAAACAAAACAAAAATTATAACATCTCTATTTTTAATATGTTTCAGAAAAACATTATATTCACCTTCGTTTATGTTTAAGTATTCATTTATATTGATACCTTTATCTTTACAGTAATTATAAATAAATTTTATCGAATCCTGCATTTTTAATAACGTTTTACCATCATCAGGATTATTAAGTAAAAACTTATCATTATAAAGTGTATAAGCTTTAATAGCTTTAGGACTTAAGTAAAATTTTAAATCAAAATAGTTCTCATTATAAACAAAATATGGGGCTTCAAAAAAGTCTTTTACTTTTAAATGGTTAAATTTTTTAAAGAAGTTACTTAATTTGTTTATTATAATATAATTAGTATCCGGAAAGTTTTCAAAATTCTTTCTATACTTGACTGGCTTGTTATTTATTTTTTTACTTACTTCTAAAAAATTGTTATAAATTATTTTTTCAAAATTGTTCATCTAGACCACCAAACTTGTTTAAAAACTTCGTAACGTATTTACTTTTTGTAACTGAAGGTTCAGTCTGTATAAATTTTTTAATTGCTGTAAATTCGTTTTCCTCTTCTAAAACACTAATAAAAATATCTCGGAATGCTTTATTTTCTAGTATCTTTAAAAAAACTGTTGCGAAATTCATTTTTTTATCACAATTTAAAGCCACAAATGTACAGAATGAATAAAAGATTTTATTAAATTCTTCTTCTAATAGAGATTCGTATGGTATATTTTTTGACATATTATAGGGGTTTTAGTAATTTAGTAATATTAATGACTGAATCGTTTAAAGTTCCACCAGCGGCATCTTCATGACCACCACCGTTCATTAGTTTTGCAGCTATTTTACCCATATTTAACGTACAATCTGTACTACGTCTCATATAAACACTCTTACCGATTAGATTAATCATTATTACAAAATCTACTCCATATGTACTAATTATACGTTCTGCTATTTCATTAGGGCTAAAAGTCACCACAACACCTGCAACATTATAATTTTTATCGCCTATTTTTAAATTACCCCTATGAATTGTTTCTTCTTTAAAAAATCTTTCAATTTTATTTTCAATAATTTTTAAAGCATTTTTTTGAAACTGATTAAAACCGAAGAAACCATCTTTAAAATCATTTTCAAATTTATTAACTCTGTCACCTGTATAAGACCAAAATACTTGATTCAATGGTTTACTAAACGGTAATTTTAATGTATAACTATCATAATCATCTATTAGTTTAACCAATAATTTTTGATTTTTATTAAGCTTATCTTCTAACTTAAAAGTATCATATATTAACTTAGTACATGAAGGATAATCCTTTATTATTGGTTTAGCATTTTTATAATTATGAATTAGTTCTATATGCTCAGCGTGATGATCAATTACAATGACGTTTTTTAAATCACAAAGTCTAATTTCACTTTCTTTTAGATTTAAATCACTAATAATTACTAAATCATAATCTTCAAATTTAAAATAGGCTATATCATTAATAAACTTTTTTTCAGTTGTAACGGAGTATGTTAATGTAGTATCTTTATATGCTTGCTTTAAACAAAGATACGAACCAGCTCCATCGAGATCTGCATCTGTAATTATATGGATCTTAGGCATTTATTTTATTTAGTTCCTCTTTTTAATTACTCAACATGTTAAGAGTATTAGTTAAATCAGACATCTCACTACCTTCATCATCAACGTTTAGTGTCTCATCTTCAGAAATAGTTAAGGTATCATAATCTAACCGTAATGCTGTATGACCATAATTAGCACCATATCTATTTTTCATCATACCCATTTTAACTATACCTAATTCTTTATCTTCATCGTCTTGGAATATACTGAAAATACAGTCAGCAGTAGCAGCCATTCCAATCGATTCTGATATCGTATCTAAACCAGGGTTTGCTTCATCGTAACCAGATCTATTTAACTGAGTAGCAGAAATAAACGGGCATTCAAAAACATAACTTAAAGCACGAATACCTTCTGCAACATGCTTAACCCTTTCATAAGAGTTATCACCAAGAGGACTTTTTAACAAATTTAAATAATCAAGTACCACTGCATCAACTTTAATACCTCTATTTTTTAATTCTGTAATATAGCCTTGTATATTCTGCGGCGTAACAGTACTAGGTGGAAACTCTTTAATTAAAATCTTACTATTAGGTTTACCATTATTATAACTCTTTATTTGAGATGATAAAGATTGACCAGCACCTTTTAATTCTCTCATTGGTATTCTAGTTATATTAGATGATAACCTTCTTGCGTATATCATCTCTGACATTTCAAGGCTTATAACTAAAACCGTCTTGCCTTTAGAAGCTATATTACAAGCTATATTACCTAAAAATATAGATTTACCAACATTAGCTTCACCAGCAAATACGTACAACGATCTACCATTTTGTAAGAAGCCTCCCTCTATCTTATCATCTAACCATTTCCAACCAGAAGATATTGTAGGTTGGTCTACGTTTAGATCATCTACAACCTTATCAATATTTTCAAATAAATCTAAACCTATCTCTTCCTTTAAATTAACGTTACAGCTTTTTTCGAAACTATCTAAAATAAAACTTGTATTAACTTCACCTTTACTAACGTCCTCGGCAACAGATAACATTGTATTATATATTGCTCTTTCTTTTAAGAACCGTTCAGTATTAGAAGTTAACTCTTCATCATTAAAGTTCTTATCAATATTAGGAAAATTCTTTACAACAGATCTAAAACTTTCCTTAAGTTCATCATTAATTAAGTATGACTTTAATTCAGTAATAGTAGGTATACTTTGCCTTTTAATATAAAAATTGGTTATTAAACTAAAGACAGTCTTAATATTTTTATCATTAAAATAATCCGGCTTTATATGGTCTATAATTTGAGTTAAATAACTTTCGTTAGTCAAGCTCTTATAAACTATAACCTGCTCATAATAATCTAAATTTAATCTACCTATATCTTCCATTATCTTCTTTCAATATCTTCTTCAATGCACTCTTCACCGTATTGTATTTCACAAATAATGCATTCTTTATTACTAATATTAGCTGGTTTATGCCAATTCTCAACTGGTATATTGATAAAATCATTTTTATGATATAGGTCACCGTTAATGCATAATTCACCTTCTAATATAAACCAATGCTCACTTCTTTTAAAATGACGTTGATCGCTTAAAGATTTACCTGGACTAATATGTAAAGTTTTTATTTTATAACCATTACGATCAAATAAAACATTGTAGCTACCCCACCTCGTTTCTGTTATTTTTCCCATCTTTGCAATATCCAACTACTACTATTTTTTTTATCTGCTCCACCTACACCATACTGAAAAATTATTTCTCTTTCTGGAAATAAATTAGGGTCTTCCTCCGGTACATTACCTTGTTTTCTATCCCCTCCATTTGCAAATATAATTCGATCAAAAGGAAATAACATCATAACATTTCTAATAGCCTCTATAGCAGTATTATCATCATCATTAAACAGTATACAATTATCTGCATATTTTAAAGCAGATACTATTTCAAAACGTTCAGCTAACGGTAAAAAGTTTTTACCTTTTTTTCGTTCCAACCAAGAATCAGAATTAACCCCAACAATTAGTTTATCTCCCAGCCTACGAGCTGCTTTAAGATATGCTAAATGACCGGAATGCAGTGGGTCAAATCCACCTGTAACCAATACTACCGTTTCCATTTGTTTATAAAATATTTTTGCCCTTCATAAAATTCTTTATTAGGGTTAGTCAAACCAGGACTTGAATGTATTATTGGTATATCAACTACCCCTATTTTTACATTATTTTTATTGCATTCTAGACTAAAATCTAAATCATAATAATGAAACTTAGATGGGTAAGATTCATCAAACTTTACATTAGTAGGTAAAGTTTGTACATTAATACCGATAAAGACCCCATCAACAACCAAAACACGGCCTGGAATAGGACCAAACGAAGTGTACTGATATTGGTCAGGATGTCCGTGAGCAACATTTCCTCTTTGGTCCTTTCTTTCTGACATAAGATGCCATAAAGCAGGTTCTTTAACCTTGCATGTACTAGCCCCTGCGAGACCAAAAACTGTATACATTTTTCCATAATCGTCCAACCTATGCAACAAATCGTCGCAATTAATAGAAACGTCGTCATGGATAAACACACAGATATCAACGTTATTACTACGAGCGTCTTCCAAAAAGCTGTTATAACAACTTTGCAAACTTTTAGTATTTTTTTCTTCATAATGTACAGATAAATCGCGATATTTTTTATTAAGGGATTTATATAGTAAGGTATCTTCTTTTTTATCCTTAGTAGCAGTATATATTTTAAATCTACTCATATTCTTTTCTATCATCCATATGAAGATTATTATCTCTATTCCACATCATACCCATAATATTCCATAAAGCAGCTCCTAAATGATCTTCACTATCATCACCTGTAAAATCTTGCATTAAATGTCTCATTGCACTATCATATAAAACTGAATGTTTCATACCCTTCTTCCAATTATTTTCACCGTATGTATCAGCTCCTTGTAAATATCTCATCATTACTCCATTTAAAGCATTATGAGGTAATAAACTCATACGCAATTTACCATCAGCATTATCTCGTTGTGCGCCAGTTGAAAACTGACGAGGTTTACCAGTTGTCTTCAGTTTACTCATCTATTATATTATAAATAGGTTCCTCAAAAATTATATCTTGGGAATTGAAATCGTTACTTTCAATAGTAAAATTATCACCTAATAATTTTTTAAAAAATTGTACACCATTACTTCTAACATCTGTATTAACATAATAATTTTTAATTTTATCTTTATGTTTGTAAATTGCATTTAGAATTAAAAGTTTTGCTACACCTTTACCTCTTACTTCCTTCGAGGTAACTATATAATATGTTTTCATTGTACCTTTTGCCTTATCATTAGTGGTATAAGCATGTAAACCTAAAACTTGGCCGGCATCGTCTACACATACTTCAATAGGAAATTTTTCCCACCAGTTTCTACCTGACCAAGTATGGCCGAACGTATTCAATATAAATGAATCCGTATTATCGTAAATAAATTTAATAAATCTAAGTTTATCTAAATCGTTACATTCGTTAATTGTTACGTAATTTATGTTCATAATGTTAAAAATGGTGAGTCATATACAAATCCGTCTAACTCTGTTAGACCTTCATATGAATAGTTGTAAAGTACTCCTTGTGATACTTCTTTATAACCTTGACCCTTAATTGATGATATATTAGCGTCTTTGTAAAACAACGTACTACCTTGTCTTGCTATATAAATGTTCATCGTTTTTATGTTCACTATCCATAAAGCAAATGTACCTTTAAGTTTTTCTATTGTGTATAATATATTTTGTACTTCAGTTTCAGCATCTTCACAAGGACCGTGTGTATATTCAAATTCATCTAATAATGCTGGTATTATGCTACTATCTACCGGGTTATCATGCATTGGTATATATTCATCTATTAATTCCTCATAATTAGTTAACACTCCATTATGAGCTACTATCCAATCACCAACCCAAAACGGGTGTGACGTTTCTTCATTCCATTCTCTACCGGTTTCAGTAGGGGCTTGGTTATGGCCGAGATATAAATGCCCTTTTTGATTTGGTATTTTAGTTTTATTCCAGTTTATATTATTCTTTTCCTTGAGTACTCTATAATTAGCTTTATTATAGCAATAAAATATGCCAGTTGAAAAATTACCCCGCTTTTTATTAGCTTCTTGTAAAACTTCGAAAGAAGTCAAATCATTGCTACAATATATACCACACATATAACTATATTATAGTATAAAAATGGAAAAGATCAATAAATAATAATATGAGTTTACATAACTGGTCAAATAAAAAAATTATCGTCGAGAACACATCAAGTTACATGGATAACCTAGACTTCGATATTGTACAAGAAGTAAAGAATAAAAAAATAACGGACCCTTCAATAGCTGAACCGAGTTCAAATACAGAAATTATCGCTGAGAGTACATCGACATATATGGACGATACAAACTTCGGGCATGCTGACCGGCAGCACCATATTGTTGAAGAAGCAAGGGGTAAAAAGATTGTTGATCCTCTTAGAGCAAAACTAATGGGTATGGAAGATATTAGAGATCTTAAAGGTACAATGACCCCTAGATATTTTGCTACTAAGGTAATTAGATATTTACAAAAAGAAAATCCTGAATTAGATTTAGAAAATTTATCTGATGATGATATTCAAAATGCTATTAATATTATGGCTAATGTTTCAAAACCATTAGCTTCTAGACCAGATGTCAAAATTACAACAAGAGAAAGAGGAGCAGCAAAAGCAGGTCTTAAGAAAGGTGATACAGGTTTTGAAACCTTACAATTGAATCTTGGTAGTGATACGACTTTAAACTCCGAGGGTGGAGTTGGTGAAAATGATTTATACACAGTAGTAAGTGATGGATTAAAATATAGAGTTACACTTAATTCTTTTAAAGGTCAAAAAATTAATTTAGACGATATATCACAAGACGATGTTGTATCAGTTGTTATCGTTAAGCCTAGTGAAACGGAACAAGTTGATAAATTTGGTGGTGAAATAGAAATGGGTCAAAGAGAAAAATTAGTTGCTGATTTTCCAGAAGGGGAAGAAGGTAAATTTGATCGTTATGGTAGAAATATACAAGCTAAATCAGAAGATGAAATCGATCTTAAGAAAGCTGATCTAGATAACGATGGTAAACTTTCTGACTATGAAAAAGCTCGTGCAGAAGCTGCATTTGGAGGTGACGATGAAGAAAACGAAGAAAAGGATGAAATGAAGAAAGAACGAGAAAGAGCAGGTCAGGATCATGCAAGAGCAGTTGCAGATCATTATGATGATGATATTGAACCTAAAGATGAAGATGCTAATGATCAATATGCACCTGCTGACGCAGCCCCTGATGATACAATGGGTGAAATGGAACCTTTAGACGATGAAGAAGAAGAAAGATGCCCAGTAACAGGTAAGCTTAGAAAAAAGAAGTCTGAATCAGAAGAAGAAGAGCAAGTTGCAATGTCACAACAAGAAGTTAACCGGCAACTAGTAACACAGCATAGACAAAAAATGCAAAATGCTCATTCTCAAGAAAGAATGAATAGATGGGGTTATTAATCTAATATAGATTTACAATTATTATCTCTATAAACTGAATCTAACTTATCTTGCTGTTTATAACGTAATGGATCTTGTAGTCCCGCGTCTACAAACCCTTTTAATCTTAGAGCACTACTTGCGCTATTTGCATCGCATGGATATTCCCCAGAATAACAAGTATATGTATCAGCAAAATTGACTCCAATCTCTACTCCATTCAAAATAATCTCTTTTTTACTCATTTTTAGTAGGGGAGCCCTTACTCTAACATCTACTTCACGGTTTAGCAAGCAAATCTGATTCATCTTATCGACAAACTGTACTGAACCATCCCAATAACCTGCTAAACTATCTGCTTCTGCTGCACCGTACCATACTTCATCGGCTTCCATTTTTTCTGCATATGATAATAATATGCTCAAAAACATTAAATTACGGAATGGTACATATGATTTAGGTTGAGCCTCACCCATTATATCTTTTACATCAGGTGTATCTATATTATCATTAGTAAGGGAAGATGTATCAGCTATATCCTTAATATAAGTAACGTCTAATAATTTATTGGTAAATGTAACGTTAGGGAAGTCATGCTTAGCATTTACTAATTGCTTTTCAGCTGCTTCTAACTCTTTACTATGACGTTGACCATAATTGAAAGTTACGGTGTGTACTTCTTTATATTGTTCAGCTGCTTTATAAAGTAAAACAGATGAATCCATACCACCGCTAAGCGTAATTACTATTTTATTCTTTTTAACCATATTATTATAATATATTCAATTTTTTGAGAATCTCTGGATAAGAAGTAATAATTTCTTTTTCACTAGTGATTAAAGTTGGTATAGATTTAATACCAAGCTTGTTACAAAAATCCATATTGTCATCAGCATCGATATACTCTACTTCAATTTTAGCATTTTTTATTTCATCTTTTAATGCGTTACATGGCCCGCACCATTGGGCTGTTATAATTTTATTCATCTTCTTCTACTACTTCGTCTGGTATAATTTCATCTTCATCAGATTTATTACTATACTTCCATTCTTGTTTAATTTTCTCTTCTACTACGGGTATAATAGTATTATCCCACAATTCTGTATCGTCTTTCCATTTACTATAATAACCAAGTTTCTTACCATCTGGTAATGTATAAGTAGAACCAGTTTGTATTACTGCTCCTAAACCTACTGCAAGATCTAATAACCCATAATATTTGTTTAAACCTTTATCAAAAGATAGATACATTTCACCTTGTAAATATTGCTTAACGAATCTATTTTTTACCGTTAATGCTCTAAGAATAACACCTGAATAATTCTTCTGACCTACAGCTAACTTACCATCCGTATTTTTATCTTCTTTAACTGGCTTACGAGCTAATTGAATAGTAACTGAAGGTAAATAAACAGTAGCAGTACCACCTGGCATTGCTTTAACTAAAGAAGGAAATAATGCAGCTGGATCTTCATAGATATGATTAGTAGCTAAAATAGTAGTTTTAGTTAATCCTGATAATTGAGTTAAAGTACGTAATAAAGATTTCATAGCTTTAGCTCTACTACCCATATCAGCACTAACATTCCCCTTTGTCTGACGATTAATCTGCAATTGACTTTCCATATTACCTAATGAATCAATAGCTATAATAAATTTACCTTCTTGACCATTTTCCTTTACTTTAGTTAAGAAGTCAAAAATAGTATTACGACATTCTTCAATACTGAAAACAGGTACATATTTTACTTTACTAACATCTAAACCTAAAGCTTCAGCCCCATCTTTATCAATAGCATTTTCACTATCAAATATAACTGGTATTAAACCTTCCTTTTGAGCATTAGCTAGAATCTTCTGCAAAATAAAACTCTTACCGGTCATACTTGGACCAGCCAATAAGGTCATTCTATTTCTCGGTATACCACCGAATAATGAACCAGATACAATACCATTAAGTACCATCGACCCAGTATCTAACCAACCATCTACATTACTAATAGCACTTTCATTTAAGAAAGATGCATATGGATTAGATTTATCAATTACAGATAAAATATCATCAATTTCTTTACTCATATATACTATTATAGTATATGATTATCGTTTATCAATAAATTCTTTAAACTTATCAGCATCTTTTATTTTTTCAAATAGCATTGTATGCTCATATACATTTGACCACTTAAGTGTATCCCATTGCCATTTATTAAAATTTTTTTTGCAATAATCTACATACTCCATTTCCCAGTCTGAATGAAACGGTACAGAGAATGAATAAGATTTCCATCCTAATTTATAATCAAATATTTCTTGCGGCGTCATACATAGGAACCTCTCATATATAACAAAATATATGAGAGGTTATTTTTTTGGTTTTTATATTTTTACTTTTCTTCTTCGTCGAATAACTTTATAACTTCTGGTTCCTCAGAAGAATCTCCGCTATCAGCTGCAACTAATTGTGGATTAACAATACGTTGGTATTGATCTACAATACGAGGTTCAACTTCAAAATTTGAACCTAAAGCAATATTATTCTTTGTATATGTAAAGAAGTTAGAACGATTCGTATTATCACTTTCAACAACAAATTCTTGAAAAAAGATTGGAAATAGCTGTACCGCCATTTGACCATTTTGTTGTTGGTTAACAGCAATCATTACGGGGTTTTTTACCTTAATTGTATCCTGTGTTTCTTCTTCTACCGCTCCAAAAATGGCACGGCCTGCATTATCGATGAACGTAGTATAATTTATATCTGACATACATATATTTTAATAACTGTTAAACGTAAATCAACTTAATTTACCTTCTTCTCTTAATTTTTTTCTTATTTTCGTAGCACTAATGTTATGTACATCTTTTCCTAAATCATGCTCAGTAAAAGTATAACCTACCCCTCTACCATAGCTTATATCAACTATATTTGGTACTGTAATAATAGTATATTCTCTTTTATGTGTAAAGCCTTCTTTAGATAAACCTTGAATAATATTTTCATATACATTAGCATGGTCGAATGGGTTATCTTCTCCATCTAAATCCCTAACCATTATAGCAACTTGACCAGTTTTTTGCAAAGCTCTTTTAAATAATTCTGTGTGACCTTTATGCCAAGGTTGCCACCTACCTAACATTTGTACTGTTGGTTTTTGATTATTAAACATTATTTTTTTCTATCCATTCATTTATTAAAGGTACAATTTTTGCATGGGTATCTTTTGACCACTCTTTAACCACATAATCATAGCTAGTAGGAATTTCAAATATTCTATTTGTGTCTTCAAATCGACCTTCTTTTATTGTTTGCATCCATATAGTAAAATCAGCATCAAATTCAGTACGTGCTCTTTCAGTCGGACAAACAAAATCAGCTAATGAAATTTTACCAGCTTTTACAACTCCGTCAGATAAAAATCTCATTCGGTTTGCTTGTCTAATTCTACCATCCATTGAGAAGTCCCAATCATTATATTCCTCACGAATTTTATCAGCGTTAAGCCATACTCCATTTAAATGTCTACATAGTTGTTCAGCTAATGTAGATTTCCCGCTTCCAGGTAACCCAAAAATTAATATTTTCATATCTTATTATGAGTTAATGACCGTATAAATCAACATAAAAGATCAAATAAGTTTGTTTGAACCGCATTACCAGGCTTTTGAATAGCCCATTTAACATTATCATAAAATCTCTCAATAACTGCATAAAGATTTTTTTCAAACATTTTATCATAGTCAACGTGAAATATCTTTTTAAACTCTTCCGGGTAATAATACTTGTATGCTAAACTTGGTAGGTTGTAAGGGTTAGGCTGCTGTAAATAAAAGTATCTAACCTTATCACCAGAACTAATAGTTTCATATTCCTTTTCAATATTAAATTTTTTAAGTAACATATTATGATAATAAGCAGCTTTAACGTGGATAGGCATGCCTTTTGCAGTCTTCCAATCATCACATTGACCAGCATATTTTTCATAACCTTTTAACCCGGAAACAAACGTTATATCTTCAACTGGTAAGTCAATGAATATTTTATAAACTTTATCTAACACGGCATTCGTTTCAGCAAGACTTTGAGTAGATAACATCGTTTCAATAATATCTTTAACATGGGGTTTAATAGCATCTGGCATTGTACTTCTTACAACTTCTACCCCGGTATACTTATACTTATCCATCGGTATACCCTCATCATCTAAAATATGCATAACGTAACGTTTCTTCTGTAAGAATATACCTGTATCAGCAATTACTTCACGTTTAAAGATAAATCTACAGTCTTTAGAATTTAAGTTTTTACCACCCCATACTTTAATTTCATCATTTAAAAAGTCTTCAATATTTTGTACCTCATCATGAAATGCTTGAGTTAATTTACCATTTTCATCGGTAAAAGTTAGACCTGCTTTAACTAAAGGTTTAACTGAAATATAACTACTATCAGTATCATTATATATGATACAATCATTAAGAGTTTTTTCATCTTCAATATTAGCTTTTTCTTTAATGTACCTTTTAAGCAATTCGTTAGATTGTTTAATAACTGCCTGACCGGTTAAAGTAATTGAAGCTGCAATATCATCATCCCCAAAAGGTGCATGCTTATTACCAAAATAACCATAAATTGAATTAATTAAAACTTTAATACATAATTGCTTAGCATCTAATTGATCGATTTCAAATTTAAGATCCTTACTCTTAACCTTACTCTTTGAATATTCTCTTTTAAGTTTACCAAGTTTAGTTTTAACAACGACTCTTTTATCATAATAATAATCTAAAATTTCAGGCATTACACCTTTAAACCTTTGTGTAAATAACACGTTAGCTTTACTAATAGCTATCTCTTCCTTTTTACAGAACTTTAAAAACTTTTCATGGGTTAAAGTAAACACTTTACCATTTGCGTGTCGTATGACTATTTCATTATTATTTTTATCTTCAATTTTACCCACTTTCGTTTCTGGAGACATATTAAGAGATATCATCACATTCGGGTATAGAGAATTAGCATCAAACGATATAATATTTTCTTGAAAACCTTTCAAAGGCTCTCCAACAAATGCTCCAGGGTTCTTACCGGTATCAGCATTCCTAATAAACGAAGGTACACACTGACCACGCTTCCTTGATATAACAGCTGTTGCACCGTTGATCACCGAAAGGGATCCCATAGCAGCTTCGAAGGTAGTCAAGCCAACGTAAGCTAACATCTTAATTAGTTCTGTATATTTTAGTTTATCTTCTAAATTGGTTAGCAGTCTAACGTCCTGAATATTATATTCAACAAACGTTTGCCAATCAGTATCAGCAAGAGTAGCAAGATTCATATTACCAAAATCTACTTTCTTCTCACCTAGCTCAGCCTCACCAATAGCATCAAGTTTATAACTTTCTTTGACTCCAACCGAAAAACGTTTATATACATCTAAATAGTCAATTAATGAAATACCTTCAACATACCAACGTTGTTGTTCTTGACCGAACTGACCACGTATCGTTCTACTATAAACCTTACCAGAAGGTGATATTCTATTAGTCCATTCCTCGCCAAGTATACGTGTGCATCTATTTAAGATATATGGTAAATCAAAAAACTCACTATTCCAACCTGACATAATATCAGGGTAATCCTTTTCAACATACTCAATAAACTTCATGAATAACTCCCTCTCTGAAGAGCAATTAACATATGTTACATCTTTATCTTTATTATTATACTCACCTAAACCAAATGTATGATATTGACGATTTAATGAATCGAAGCAAGTAATAACATTACAGGTATGAGTGGGGTCTTGAGGATTAGGAAACTCATCTGGTGAATAAGTTTCAATATCCAAAAACATTACTTTAATAGGATTCTTACTAAATTCAGTCGTTTCGTTGACCTTCCAAAAAGTATCAATTAGGTACTGCTGAACAGCTGGCTGATTTTCAAATACTCTTTTAATACCAGTATCTTTAATATACTTGAATCGATCATACTGAGTCCTAAAACTCTTCTTAACTAATTTAGTACCAAATATAGATTCATAATCACCTTTACCTTCAACGTAAAGATATGGGTCGTAAGACGTAGTTACTTTAATTCTTTTACCATCGGTATCCCAAGTAAATAAATTGATACATCTTTCTCGGGGATCATAGTATATATTACGATAACTCACCCATTAATTATATATCAGTTCCTAATTATATCTACCTAAATTCACCCTTTTAGGATCACCTACATTATATTGATATAATTCAGTATAGCAATCTATGTTTCTATCGTCTTCTAACCATCTTGTCTCTGCATACTGTCTACTCTTCTTACAAATAGCCTTATAATATTTTCTATCACTTAACGTTTTTTCAATCTGTGCAATCATTTGATCACCGGTTATAAACTTAATAGGTGCATTTTCATATGTGCATAAATCTTGACACGCAATTGGTAAACCTAAAGCACATGCTTCAATGTATTTTAAATCTGATTTAGCTCTATTAAAAGTATTATCCATTAAGGGAGCTACTACCATATTTACGTTCAGATCGTAGAGGCCTTGACCATATTCATACAATTTTTTCCATGGATGGAATTCTACTTTACCGGAGCGAACTAAATCAATTATCGGTAATGGGTGAGCTCCAAGAAAAACCCATTGATACTTGTCAACTGTTTTTCTTATTACTTCATTTACATGGTAAAAATCATCTTTAAATTTAACTCTTTGCTCAACGTCAAAATGAGCCCCAGAACCAGCATATAATATTCTAGGTTTCTTTTTATTTTTATCATAACTGTCCATTGTACGACTTGCATCATAAAATCTATCTAACCAAAATTTTGGCATAAAATTAGGTAAGACTGTTACATTTTGATTACCTGTTTTTTCTTTATAATAATCTCGCATGAAAGGGCATGTAACTGTAATTTCATCACACATTGCCATCATTTCTTGAGATGATTTTCTTATTTCCGGATCGGTAAATGCTGTTTTATATTTATTATAATCGGGTATATCTTCACCAAAACATATATCATCAATTTCATATATTAGTCTGAAATTATTTTTATCGGCTAAGCTTCTTAACCATCTAACAAATTGTAATTGTTGTGGAGTGGCTTGTCTTTGAATCCGTACACCTTTAACTTGACCATAATAGCGTTCATCTAAATTCATAACGGTTGTACCATGAACCACTGCTTTATTATGAGCATTCATTACTTGTTCAGGCCATATCATTCTCCAATGACCGCAACCAGAATAATCTGCATAATAATTCAAAAATCTAGGTAAACCTTCCTCTGGCGCTTTAGGCGCTTCTTTCGAGGGTTCAGGACTTACAGGTGTTTTAAATGGTGTAATACCAAAAGGGCTATTTTGTTTAAACGGGAGGTTTTGACCGATCATCATATGTATATAGTTAATTAATTTTTTTGGTTAGTCAACGAAATTAACCCGTTTAGTTATACCATTATGCTTCTCTAAAAATATTACATCTCCATTAGCAGATTTAATGCTTTCTTTTCTATGGCTGATAACCATTACACACTCATTATATTTTTCAACACGTTCATTTAATATCTCTAATACTAAATCGACACCTTTTTCATCTAGACTACTATCGAATAGTTCATCATAGAAACTAATATTATAGTACACATCTCCTTGAGACTTCCTCATATCCATAAAAGAAAATAAACAAGCTAAGTCAATAGCTTTTCTTTCAGCTCCCGAAAAGTTATTATATAAACAAATCTTTCCCTTTTCATTTACTATTTCTTCTTCGAAATATTCATTAAAAACGCAAACACAATTACTATCTAACTTCTTTAAAAAATGAGTTAATTTACCATTAAAGTGTGATAATATTTTTTTAACAATAAAACTCTTAACCCCTTCTTCACTTACAACAAATTTAACTACTTCCATTAAATTAATAACCTTCTTAATTGAATCAATTTCTTGCTTTATATCATTAATTTTATTAGTTGTATCATTTATTAGATCATCAAATGAATTAGTTTCATTTTTAATATTATCAATATCAGTTTGATATTGTTTAATAATATTTTCTATTTCATATATATTACGTTCTAGATAAGAAATATTATCTTTTTGATTTTTTATACTTGAAAGTTTATTATCTATTTTAGTTTTTGCAACAGAATAACTATTAATTTCTTTAACTGTATTTTCATAATCTTCTTTATTAATTTTTATATCATTTAAAATATCATTTAACACCTCATCAATTTTTCTTTTTTCTTCTTCAATTAAATCTTTATCATGATCTTCTAAAGGTCTTAAACACATAGGACATGTAGCTTCATCTGTACCAATTTTTGCTAATGTGCTTTTATTTGTAGTTAAGTTAGTTTTTAATTGTACAATTTTTTCATACTTTTCATTTTTAGTAATATTTAAATCTAATATTTCATCATTTAGTTTATCAGATTTTTCTACATAAGGTTTTTCGTCCAAAGATTCTACTGTATCTTTTTCTTCTTTATAATTTTTTAAGTCATTATTTTTATTACTAATCTGATCTTCAATTCTATTAACTCTTTGTGTTTTATTTTCTTCAAAGTTATCAACTTGCTGCTGCTGAGTATTTAAATGATTATTAGTTTCTTCTAGTCTAGTAATTTCAATATCAAAATTACGTTTAACCTCATTATGTTCATTACGTAATTCACCAAGCATCTTACTAAAAATTTCTAAGTTAAATATTTGCTCAATAAACTTACGTTTTTCAGTTTTACTCTTGCCCATAAAAGGTACATGATTATTAAGAGTCATAATAACACAGTTTTGAAAAATTTCAGGTGTTGAAGATAAAATTGTATTAATATATTCATTTGTATTTGATATACTATCTCTAGTCTTATCATTGCCGTTTTTATATACATATACTTTACTAGGGTTTAAAGTGCGTATAATATCAAATTCGTTAACCCCGTGCTTAGGGTCATCAATAGTAAAAGATAATTGAACCTCACAAGTACCAGATGTAAGATTATTAGCTATAAAATTTTTCTTTAAATCTCTTAAAGTTTGACCAAATATAGCAAAATATAAAGCATCAGCAATAGTACTTTTACCGACACCATTTCTTCTATCTTCTTTATCTCTATTGATACCAGTTACGATATGTAAACCTTTTTCAAAATTTACAACTACGTTTTCTTCACCAATTGAAAGAAAGTTTTTAATTTTTAGTTCTCTAAAACTTACGTATTTCATTTAACTCTTTCATATAATGACTGCGAATAGTTCACTACATCTTTTTTATTTTCTATATCTAACATATTAACAAACTCTTCAATTGCATGTTTAATATCGACACCTGATAAGTCATAATCTTGATCATTTTCTATCTTAAGTTTATTATAATTTACATCATAATCAATTCTTAATTCTACTGGCTTATATGTAGTTAATTTAGTAACTAAAGCATCTAAATGGTCAGTACTAATATTTTTATCGATAATTAATTTTATAATATTACCTGGTAATGAATCTTTTAATACTTTTTCAACATCAGTTATATTAATTAGTTTAGATAAAATAATTTTAATATGTTTCGGTGTAATATTATTTTCATAAAATTGATATGACATATCATTTAAATCTAGAATATAATAACCTTTCGTTTGCAGTGTATCTCCAAAGTCCATTTCATACGGATTACCAACATATATTATAGAGCTACCTTGCTTTTTAAAAGTTTTTTCATCTCTAGCATGAAAATGCCCGGTGAAAATAAGTTTAGATTTTTCAACTAATACATCTGGATCATCACCATGATCGCATATTTTAAACATATTCATTTTAAAATTTTCTAATTCAAAATGACCAAATATTAAATCACTATCAGGTATATCATCTATTTTAGTACCCCAAGGGCAGAAAGATATTAATCTACCCTTATAGTCAACCGTAGCTAGTTTATCATATACAGTTAAGTTTTCATAACCTTTTAAAATACTTAAACTATTAATTTCTGATGTATCTTTATACCATGCATCATGATTACCTGTAATCATTGTAATTTTAAAATCTTTAAACTTATCTAAAAGATCTTTTGCAAAATTTAAAGTTTTAACACTAATTTCATCCCTATAATGAAAAAAGTCACCACAAAATATTATATCGGTAATATTTTTTTCTTTAAGTTCTTTAATATACCAATCACTCCATTTATTAGATATACCTAACCAAAAATCATTATTCTGGTGCACTCCTAAATGTAAATCTGAAAATATAGCTACTTTACGCGTCATCACCAAAATCAACTTCGTCGCTCATAGGTTTAACATACACCCTACCATCCATCGAATTTAACATTTCTTGCTCGTAAACCTTTTCTTTATATTGACTTAAAGTCTCAGTATGCTTCTTTTCTTTTTTAATTCTATTAATAAAAGCATGAAACGCTATAGTAGTAAAATACGAAAAAGGATTGTATTCTGAATCTACATTAAACTTTTTATTGGTAACCGCAGTATACATCTTAACTAAAGCATCGCCTACCATTTCATCGCGATATGTATAATTTATAAAATTAGATGAATAACTTAACCCGTGAGCTATTTTATGAATCATTTCCCCCAATTTAGGTGTACAATTCTCACATTTATAATAATCAATTAGTTCTTGTTTTAATTCTCGAGGGTCAACATAGTATTCTGTCTTTTTTGGTTTCGGCCCTCTACGCTTACCGGTTGCTTTTTTAGTATTAGCCATATAACAATTATAGTATATAAATACTACTTTTCAACTATATCAGTTAATGTAAAATTAATTTTTTCAGACTTATAAATTTCTTTTCTTTTTTCAGAATGACGTGTACCGTATTTTAATTTATCAGCAAGATCTATAATAATTAATTTATTTTTACTTTCATGCAGTCTTAAACCTCTACCAATTGATTGTATTGTTCTTATAAAACTTTTACCGCCAGAAGCGAACATAATCATATGAATATTTTTAATATTAACCCCGGTACTAAAAATAGAACTCATTGCAATACAAATAACGTCATTATTAGTTTCCATTATTTTTTTAATTTTTTCCCGTTTATCTACTTCAACTTCACCTTTTACGAAATAAACTTTTTTATTGTCAATTTGAGATAAGTCATCAAATAATGCATCTCCATGAGCCAAGTGATTAACTAATATAAGAGAATTATTGTTAAATTTTGAACATATATTTTTAATAACATTATTTCTAAAATTATTGGTATATATAAAATCTAATTCTGCTTTAAAATTATTACTCCCACTAACAACTAGAGGTTTATCTTTATAACCTATGTTAATGACCTTAATGTCGACGTTAGTTAAATAGCTTTCTAACCTAAGTTGATAACTATCCTTATCGTATATGACTTTACCTAATTTACCAATGACATTCCATTGCTCTGGTTTATCATCTGGTAAGGTACCTGTTAACCCAAACTTATTAAAAGTATGTATTTTATTAACCATCTTACTTACTTTATTTGATTTTTTTATTGTATGACACTCATCAACTACTAACACATCTATATATTTTATCCAATCATTATTATCAAATTGACTCTGTAATATACCTCTATTAGCTATAATACAGTTAGCAGTTAAATCGGGTTTTATCTTACCTGTCCACCTAGTAAATTTAAACAATACATTATATTCTAGAAAATCATTATATGTTTGATTAACTAGACCGAGATCTGGTACTATTATTAAAATTTTTATTTTAGGATTATTAGAATAAAGACTCATCAATAAAGAAGCAATAGTTAGAGTCTTACCACCTCCGGTGCCGAGTTTTATAATACCTCTTCCAAATTTTAATGCTTCTTTTACCGAGTCTAATTGATAATCTCTTAATGGAAATTTTAGATTATCGTATGCTCTTTCTTCTTTATATACAGGTTTAACTATAGGTAAAATATCTAGATCTATTTGGTAATCTGTATTAGGGTATTCTAATTTTATATAACTTAAAATATCAAAAAAAAGACCTGGTTCAAAGAGACCCGTGGGTGTTATACAATATACTCGAGAGTTAGAATAAAATCTCGCTCTCCCTCTCATTCGAAAACGAGCTGTTTCATCTTTTACACTGAAATATTCCCGTATATAATCTAAATCATCTGTTATTAATCTAATTTTTTCTTTAGCTAATTCAAATTTCATTACAATTGTTCCATTTTCATTATTTCAATAATATTTTTTATATCGAAACCTATTGCACCAAATGTTTTTTCAGTTTTTTCTAAAAATTCAATAATTAATTCTTCATTACTAATTTTTTCTGATATTTCTTTCATTTTTTCATGCCTGTAACTTGCTTTCTCAGCAACTGGTACAGTGATTTTAACAGGGCTTTCTTCTATAATTTTACCTACTATTTCTTTCTTTACAGAATCTCTTAATATTCTAAGTTTTAATAGGTTTTGTTTATGTCTTATTAATTTTGATACCCAATAATGCTTACGAGCTGGTGCTCTCATAGAAGAATCTTTTAAATTAAATTCATTTATTTGTAAATCTTTTTCTATTTCATCTATATATTGATCTAATAAACTCACCTATTAATTATAAATACTATTATGAAGAAAACAACTTTATTTGAAAAAGCATTTAAAAAATCTTTAAACGTAAGGAAAAATAGTCAAGGATTAATGGGTTCAAAGACTCGGGTCCATAAAGATAAGAAAAAAGAATCATCTAAAACGGAAGGTAGAAAAAAAATAGGTGAAGAAGATGAAAATACAGTTGGTGGAGGTGCATTAGGACCTACTGCAGCCGCGGGTTATGGTACAACGGTTAGTGGTACACCAGGTACAGATGCTTATGCTCCTGGTGATTTTAGAAGACCAACAGCTTTAGGTGCAACTTATTCAAGAAATGGTAAAGTAGGTAAGAAAAAAAGAAAAACTAGAAAATCCAAGAATAAAAAGTAAATAACTTGATGGATACAGGTATATGGACGGTAAAAATACCCATACCGGAAGATAGATTTGGTTTTATATATGAAATTACCAATATAACTAACGGTAAAAAATATATTGGTAAAAAACAAATGGTTAGAAGAATCAAACGTAAACCTTTAAAGGGTAAAAAACGTAAACGTATAGATTTTATCGAAAGTGATTGGAAAACATATACTGGTTCTTCAGATTACCTTAATAATGATATTTTAACCCTTGGAATGAGTAAGTTTCAATTTAATATTCTTAAATTTTGTCAAAGTAAGTTTGAATTATCGTATTTTGAAGCGAAAATGCAGTTTGAAAATGATGTTTTGTTAAGTGAAAATTATTATAATGGTATAATAAACTGTAGAATTGGTAAAGCACCGAAGTTGTTTCTGGAACAGTATTATAATAACGGTGATGATGGCTGATTTACATATAGAAAATTATGATTTTACAATAATAGACTTCAATGAGTTGTTAATAAACGATATACAACCTCAAATAATTAATTCTTTACATGAATTTAATTTATTAGAAAAAAGTATTAATAATTTACAGGTAAAAAAATTCATATTTCATTATACTATATACAATATTTGTCAAAAATTACTTGATAGTAAATCAAAGTCTATCATCTATTTCAATAATACCCAATTAGACGACTGCGAATTAACAAAATATTATAAAGAAAATGAAATTTTAACCTTTTTTACCAATTTTTTACGTAAAGTAGATAAAATATTACCTATAAAAATATTTATTAGCAAGTATTCAATAACATACTTAAATCACCTTATTAGTATAAATGATGGTAAGGCTCAAACTACGATAAATTCAATGATTTTAAAAATAAACAATATGGATATCGGTAAATATACCTTTTCACAAGTTAAACAGTTTACCAAACGTTATGAGCTAACATTTTTAAATAAAGATTACTTTAACAGGCTATCTACAAAACTGCTTCTAATTAGATAAATAATAATATGAATAACTTTACACAATTAGCTAATGAAATGCTAAGAGAGCAATTTAGAGCAAACGAAAACTACGAAATGGAAGAGAAACCATCAAATGATCATGAGTTTGCTGAACAAATGGAAGCTCTTACACCTGAAATTTTCGACGCTATACATAAACAAGATAAAGAATCTCATTTAGTTGCATTAAGAAAGTATGAAGATATTAGGAATAAAGCATTGGAACAATTTGGTATTGATGGGCCAGCATATTTAATAGATCCTGAAATGGCTTCGAATCATTCAGACGATTTTAAAGATAAAAACGGTATTAGACCTAGACAAAGTACTTTTCGCGATGTTATAGAATTTTATTCTAATGGTAATTACGGTCGTATAGTAAATGATGAATATATTCCTAATGAATTAGTTAGTTATATTGGGGTTGAAATAGAAGATAATCAAGTAACTATGGGAGATTTAGAAAGTGGTATAGAAGATTTAGCAGCAACAGCTAGTTCAGGTTTAGCAGGCGCGCTAGCAAAAGGAGCACCAGGTTTAGGTTTAGTGGCCTCAGCAGCTCAGCAAGCAAAACAAGCAGTTAAAGATAGAGGTCAAGTATATAAAGCAGGTATACCAGCATACAAAAAGAAAACTGAGAATTTAAAGAAGCAATTTGCAGCGTTAGGTAAACAAGTAAAATAATTTAAAATGAAAAAATTTCTTAAACAATATAATTCTATACTAGAACAGGGTGAACCGGAGGGAGACCCCGATGTACCTGTTGATGTACCTGTTGATGTACCAACCCCCGAGCCACAAATTGAAAAATTATCCCCTGAAGGTGAAGTATTACTCGTTAGGCTAATAAAAAAAGCTTTAGTTACAAAAATTGAATCTAGTGATGTTGAGACATTGAGTGAATTATCAGATATTAATGAAGTCAATGCTAAAGCTTCTTTAGAACGATTAATAAATATAATGAAAAAATATTCCCAAGATATTGACATCGAAACATGAGCTGGGAATCACTAACAAGGGTATACTTACAGAAAGCTGCAGGCAGGGGTGTATCTAAATTACCAAGACAGAGAGTATCATTTTTAGGTGAGTCAACTGTTACCTTCGAGGGTGGGGGTATGGATAAAGAGACCTACAATATTGAAGATGCATATGCAAAAATTCTAAAGAAACAAATTAAGGCTGATACTAGCGAAGAATTAGATTCTTCAATAGATGAAATCTTTAAATTAGCAGATTGGACCGGTAATCAAAAAGCGGCAAAAGATGCACTTAAAAATATAACAATTAAAACTTCTTACCCTTCAAGTGTTGAGTTACTTGATTATGTAGGCAGTAATAAACAAAATCTATATAGCTTATCTGATTTAGAGATCGGCTCTGTTTTTGACTTTCTTGAGGGTATAAAGAACAAACTTCCAGAAAATTTTAATCAAGATGGTGTTGATGAATTTATTCGTGATATACACATGTATGTTATTCCTAAAGCTTCAACCGGTGTCGGTTTAGGGGAAGGTACGTTTACAATTTTAGGTACAGCTCAAAAAGGTAAGAGCGGTGATTTGCAGTGGGACGGTTTAGAGGTAGAAGTTAAAACAAACGGTAAAGATAATTCTGGTGCTATTTTAGGAGGCGATGGCTATCTTAACAAAATAACTGATCGATTAGAGAGTGTTCTTGATTATGAAAACCTTAAAGTTGGTGAGTTTAAAAAGTATAATAATCAAATTAAAGAAATAGAAGAAGTATACCCTAATGATATTGAAAAAGCAAAAACATTATTTAAAAATTTTATTAGTAAATCTTCCAATTTACTTAATTTGTTTAAAAATCAAAAGTTAGAAAGACTTCTTAATACTATTAATGTTGATCAGTTTTTTAACTTAGAACTTAATAAAGATTTTACACCAAGAGCTCGCCAGACGGGCAGTGGGTTGAATACCCCAATTAAAATGTTAGCTGCAAAAATAGAGTCAGCGGTTAATAGAGCTGCTAACCTTGGTACAAACCTACCTGGTCAGATAAGTACCTTTATTACTGATGATTTAACAGCTGAGGATTATATTAGAATATATTCTGAATTTAAAACTTACTCAGATACAAAAGGTATTGACAAGCAATTAGCAGAATTTTTTGCATCAAATGATTATAGGGAATTCAACCCTCGTTCAAATTATACTAATTTTCAACGATTAGTAGGTGCAATAGCTCTTGTATCATATCAACAAAAAATAGGTTTCGATCTTATTACAACTGGTAATGATAAAAAAATGACAATGGCAGTAATCGATTGTCGTAATGCTAATGTATTAAAAGTATATAATCAGTTAGTTGACCTGCCTGAGGTAGTATTCGATCTAAATATTGATGTCTATGAAGGTGGTAGTTTTAAATCACAAACTGTAATAGCTAAATCACCAAGAATTATATTAAAATGAAAACATTTAAACAACACCATACCGTATTATTAGAATTCTTCGATGCAATTGACGGAGCAGTAAAGCATATTGACCATTTAGAAGAAAATATACTTAATAAAGGTAAGCAAGGTGTTATAGAAGCTATTAACCAAATAGAATCTTCTATATCATATTTTGTAGATGAATCTGATTATAAAATATCTACTAAATTCGACGGAGCACCTGCTATAGTTGCTGGGGTAGATACTAATAATAAATTTTTTGTAGCTAGTAAATCAGCTTTTGCAAAAAATCCAAAAATTAACTATACAGAAGAAGATATTACTACAAATCACGGTACTGGTGGTTTAGCAGATAAATTAAAGTTAGCCCTGCGGTATTTACCATCTTTAAATCTTAAAGGTATTTACCAAATGGATTATATGTTTGACCCGCAAATGAGAGTATATGAAACACCAGAAACTATCGATGGGGTTAAAAATGAAAATAAATTTTTAACCTTTACCCCTAATACTATTAAATATGCAGTAAGTGAAAATAGTCCTTATGGTGATCAAATAGCTAAATCAAAGATAGGGGTTGCAGTTCATATTGAATATATGGTGCAAAATGGTATATTAAAGGTTAAAAAATATACTTCTTCACCAGATGAATTCACTCCTTCAAATACAGTTTTCGTTTTTAATGTATTAGCTAACAAACCTAAAAATAATAAATCATCTTTTAGTAAATTACTTTTAAAAGACGTTAAAACGAAGAAAAAACAACTGCTTAAATTAGCCGATAAGGTAGATTTTAGTGCATTAGATGATTACACTAGTACACTTAAAACTTATATTAATTATGAAATTAGATCAGGTAGATTTTTAGAAGATACATCGATGTCAACTGAAGAATATGTTAATTATATTAGTAGTAGATTTTCTAAAGATTTAGAAAGACTAAAAAGTGAAAAAGGTAAAGCTAAGAAGCTAGAGCAAATGAAATCTACATTAAAATCTCTTCAAAAACTTAAACCTTCTATAAAAAATGCTTTCGAAATTACTAAAATTATAGCTAATTTAAAAAATAATTTAATTAAAATCTTTAATGAAATAACTAAAAATGATCTGTTAGGTACATATCTTGATGAAAGTCCTAATAACTGGCAAACAACTGCTCCAGAAGGTTTTGCTTTATCAAAAGTAACAGCTGCAGGTGCAGAAATTACTAAAATGGTAGATAGGGAAGAATTTAGTCGCGCTAATTTTGGTACCGGTAAACCATCATCACCGGAGAACCAAGAATCATATATTAGTAACCCACCAGTTTTTAATTCAGGTGAAGGTACAAGATTGCAAGCTCATCCAACTGGTTCAAAAAAGTTCGGATCATTTAATGAAATGTATAAAATGTTAAATGAATTTGAAGATGCAGAAGATTTAACAAAAATAGTAGTTATATATCCGGGGAGATTTCACCCCTTTCATAAAGGTCATGCATCGATATATAATAAATTAACTAAACAGTTTCCCACTGCTGATATATATATCTCTACTTCTGGTAAAACTAATGACAATAATTCACCTTTTGAATTCGGAGAAAAACAAATGATGATCCAAAGTGCAGGTATAGATCCTAAATTTGTAGAAATGACAAATAATCCATATTTAGCAGATGAAATAACTAGTAACTATGATTTAGAAAAAACTAAAATTATATTTGTTGTTTCGGAAAAAGACATGGAAGGTGATAAACCACGGTTTAAGTTCGGACTAAAAAAAGATGGTACTTCAAGTTATTTTCAACCATATAAAAGTTTAAAAGAAATGGCATATGGTTCGAAGCACGGTTATATTGCAATTTTACCTACTATGGATTTTAATTTACTCGGTAAAGATATTAGAAGTGCATCTCAAATAAGAGAATTATATAAAACATCTGATGATGATGGTAGAAAAGAGCTTATTCAAGACTTATATGGTTCGATGGACGAAAATATTAAACGTATATTTGATAATAAATTAGTTTAAGCCCCAAAACCAGTTTCTTTAGCAGTTTTGGTCATATCATCAACATCTACTTCTATATCATCATCTTCTTCTTCATCTTCAACATCAGCATCTAATGCATCATATTCTAATGCATGGTAGACTGATGATAAGTAATCAGCAGCTTTTGTAATTTTTGAAGCTGTCCAACCTTCTAAATTATCTAAATTTTCAAGATGGTTAAATAACTTAGTTGCATACTCTGCTGCTTTAAGTAATTCAGCTCTTGCCATATCTAATTCACCATCATAATCATCATCATTACAATCATCACAACCGCAATCACTTTCATTTTGATCACCAGCTTGGATAAATACTGCTTCTCCATCTTCACATTTAGATGAATCTTCGTCTCCCTTAAGTTTTAATACAACTACTTTAGAAGCTGTATTTTGTGAACCTGGACCTGGTACATTTACCATTTTACCAATCATAGGTCCTAACCCACTCATTTCGTTTAACGATTTATATTGTTCAAAAATTAGATTAGCATCATTATCCATATTATTATTTATTAAATAATTACATGACATTCGATAAACTATATTATTCTCTTATGGAAGCATTTGATGAAGACGCAGAATACAAAGGCAGAAAGGTAACTCTTAATAAACCTACAAGGGGTGATGTAAAGAAGTTTAAAGTATATGTTAAAAATCCTAAGACCGGGAACGTAAAAAAGGTTAATTTTGGTCATGGTGGTACTTCTGCAAAAAGGAAAACAATGAGAATACGCAAATCTAATCCAGCAGCTCGTAGATCTTTCAGAGCCCGGCATAAATGCGATCAAAAGAAGGATAAAACAACTGCAGGCTACTGGTCATGCAAAAAATGGTAATTTATTATGAAAACATTTAGAGTATTATATGAAGAAGCAGAAATTGAAAGTTTAAAAGCTTTAATTTCTAATCCGGACCCTCAAAGGGTTAAAGAATATGGTGGTACTGCATATGTCGATATGCTTAAGAAAAGGCTTGAAAAAGCTCAAAAAGTAGCCGCTATTCACGACCACCTTAAAAAATCACCATTAAGTCCAGAAAATGAAGAGATCGAGGAAATAGAAAAAGATCAATTCTTTGATAAATCTAACGATTATGGATTTAGCTATAAAGGCTACCAGTTAGAGATCGAAGAAGATGAAGACCCAGGTGAAAGAAATTTTTATTATGGTAAACTTTTTAACTCGAAAGGTGAGCAAGTAAAATTACCTAAACGTGATGTCGGAGGTGGTAATGAAGATTTTGTTAATACTATGGGTGGTATAGAGGTATTAAAACTTCAATCATATATTGATAGTTTAACTCCTGCTGAAGATGCAGAAGATAGATGTAAAAGAAAAGCTGATAGTGTATATGGTAAAAAAACTTCAGCTTATAAATCAGGAGCGATGGTAAGATGCCGAAAAGGTAAAATTTGGAAAAAGAAATGAATCAATTCGATACAATATTAGAAAGTTTATGGGCTAACATCAATAAAAAGAGAAAGTCCGGTAAAAAATCTGCAAAAAAAGGTAGTAAAGCTTATAAAGCTGCAAAAAAATCAGGTGATAAATTACATGCCAATAAAATGCGTAAAGCTGGTAAGTAATGAATTTTGATGATCTATATGAGTTTTACTTAAATGAAGCTAGTGATAGCCTTCATCAATGGTTTAAACGCGGAGGTAAAGATCCTAAGACAGGTAAAAAATTTAGTGGTTGGATAAATTGCAAAACTGGAGGACCTTGCGGGAGGAAGTCAAAAAAATCTGGCGGTAGTTATCCGGCTTGTAGGCCAACCAAAGCTGCATGTAAGAAAATTAAAAATAAGATGTATAATAAGAAATCTTCTAAAAGAGTTAATTGGAAGAAAAAATAATATCTAATAAATAATATTATGGCAGATGAAGGAAATATACCAATAAGTGGTAGGGTATGCGCTACAAGAATGCGAACTATATTTACCCGTAATAGGGTGAACCCAGTTAATTCTAGTTGCGGTAACAGACCTATATCAGTTTGTAAATCTAGAGATTTATTTAAAAATAAACTATGCGCGCCTCTAGGAGCTACTGGTCTTACTAATATAAAATTTGGTGATATGTATTGCTCATCAATTACAACTGGTACAATTATAACTAATCAAGAATCACCTAATTATTATAGTGACGCTAATAATGGTGCAATTAAAATTTCTATGGACCCTGATACAGTAGTTACTGGTAGCGATGGTAAGAAAAGTTTTGCCTATAGCATTAATAATACATCTTCTTTTACCACTTGTGCTGCTGTAGCTTCTGATGCAGCTGCAATTGCAGCTGCTAGTAATCATAGTTATGGAAGTAAAAATGACGGAAACTATAGAATACGTTTTAAAGATGGTTTAACTGGATCATTAATTAATAAATTAGTAAACGTTACATATGGAGGTGGTACTAAAAAATATAACTGCCTCCAAAAGACAAGCGACGACGCATAATAAATGAAAGAAGAAATACTTTTTGATAGTGTATATTCTTACTATATGCTATTAGCCGAAAAAACTATATTTTGTTTAAAATATCAAGCTGAAGACGGTTTAAAACACCTTTCCTTTGTAACTAAGAATGAAAAATATATAGATAGTACAAAAGAAAGAATAGAAGATGATTTATTAGATATGGAAACATATGTTTTATATGATTTATATAAAAACGAGTGGGTAAAAATTTATTTTAATTCACAATACCCATTATTAGAAGGAGAGTTTCGCTATTTGGATGAATTTAATTTTGAAAGTCCAGAAGAATTACTTGATTCCAATAATGATATAGTTGAAAAATATAACGAAAAAATAATTAAATTAGTTGAAGAAAAAGTAGAAAATGATAAAGTTAAAAAAATATCATTGATAGAAGATATATCGAAATATAATAAAGATTATAACAAAGATTTATTTAATACATATTTTACTTTATTTAAATCATCTACTATAGAATATGATGAATGTTTATTCAGTTGTATTTTTAATATATCTATTGAAGAATATAAAAACGATAAAATAGATAATTTAAATAAATTTAAAGAAATTTTTAAAGAAATTATTAAAGGTAGACAAGCAAAATCTTTAAATGAAATAGATGAAGAATCCAAAAACTTTTTAGATAATGAAGAAGAAATGTTAGAAATTCAAACTATTAAAGACTTAATTAATACTTCGGTTGTAGATAGTTTTAAAATGATAGACGAATCAAATGAACCGAGTATTATTTTTGATCAATACCCGACTATATTACAACCATCTCCAGACTTTTTAGAAGATGATGGAGGGGAAACTATATACAGTATTTGTAAAGATAATTTAAATGATTTATGAGTTTAGAACTTAAAACGAATTTATTAAGTGAAGATTATCGTAATGAAATCTATAATTGGATACATAATAGTGAATACCTTGATAATAAATCTACTCTTAGAAGTTTTTCAGTTACATTTAAAAAAGATGAAGTTCCTGATTTTTTAAAACATTTTATTACTGGTAATTATAACGTATATAATTTTATAGGTTTTTTTGCAGGTGAAACTGGAAGAATAAAACCTCATGTAGATACTGATTTATTCGATACTGTAAAAGAAAAGGATAAAAGTTTTATGATATTTTTACCCGAGACTGAAGTTTACTATGTTGATATTGATCCGGAAATGATAGGTGGTGAGATAGTTATTGATGAAACTTCTATTAAACCAGTTACTAATAGTTCAGTTACTATACCTCCGAATAAAGTTCATAGTGTTAATGAAGTTAAAAAATGTAAAAAAGTTAGAACTACCTTAGTATGTGAAAAATATAAAATTTTTAAAACCCATATCGATAAATTAGAAACTCCTTGGTACAGAGTAGGTTGATTAATTAAAAAAATAATCTAAAATTATCATATGAAAAATATAGCTATTATAGGTGGTAATGGTTTTATAGGTACCAATACTGCTATAGAATTAGCTAATAATGGGTATAATGTTACTATTCTAGATAAAGATAAACGTACTTTAATAGATGAACGGGTTGAATATAAACAAGTTAATGCTTTAGATTATAAAAAATTATTACATTGTTTATCATTAAAAAAATATGATGCAGTTTATATGTTTGCTGCAGTATCTGATAGTAAAGAAAATCATAATGATATAAAATATGCAGTTAGTACAAATATAATAACGTTAACAAATACATTAGATGCGATGTATGAATTGAATATTAATAGAATAATATTTTCGTCTACAGTTTGGGTATATAGTGTATGTGAAAATACTGAAGTAAATGAAGAGTCAAATTTATCTATAACAAATAGTGAGCATATTTATACAACGTGTAAACTAACATGTGAAGCTATTATTCGAAATTATCAGAAAGTAAAAGGTATTAATTTTACTATATTAAGGTATGGTATAGCTTACGGGCCTAACTGTCATCCTGATACAGTAATGTCAAAATTTATTACTAATGCTATTAATAATGAACCGTTAATTGTAACTGGTGATGGTAAAATTTACAGAAATTTTCTTTTTGTATCTGACCATGCTAAAGGTAATAGATTAGCTTTACAAGAAAAAGCAAAAAACGAAATAATTAACTTAGAAGGAGCTCAAACAATATCTATAAAAAATGTAGCTGAAAGAATTCAAGAATTACATAATAATGATGTAAAAATTATTTATACTGAAGAAAGATTAGGTGATTACAAAGGTAAAGTGGTAGATAATACTAAAGCTAAAAAACTTATAAACTGGGAACCTAAAGTTAATTTCCTTAAAGGTAGTAAAATACTTTATGAATATATATTGAATAAAAATTATTGATTTTTACAGTAAAGTATTTATAATATAGTTATGAGTACTCTTATTATAGCCCCGCATGCAGATGATGAACTACTCGGAGTCGGTGGTACAGCTCATAAATATATTGAAGCTGGAAATGAAGTTCATGTAATAATATGCGGTGTAAGAAAAAATGATGATGATAATCATATAGCGAAAGCTACTAATTGTTTTACATCTGTACATATTTTACCGTTTCAAGATGAATCATATAATATTGTAAAAAATAAATTATTAAAAAATATTGAAAATATATACAATAATTTAAAACCAAATATAGTTTTTATACCTAATAAAGATGATTTTAATATAGACCATAAAACGGTTCATGAAATTTGTGAAGTTGTTTTAAGGAGATATCAAGAACATTCCCCGGATAAGATCTTAATGTATGAAGTACCATCATCAACTACACAATCATTCAATAATAATTTTAAATGTAATTATTATGAAGAATTAACATTAACTAATTTAAATTCTAAAATAGAACGTTTTTGTGAATATAAAAATGAAGTTAGAAAGTTTCCAAATCCTAGATCATATGATGGTATAAAAACGTATGCAATGTTTCGAGGTATGGAATGTAATGGATTGTATGCTGAAGGTTTTAATTTAATATATCAGAAATCATGAGTACTGTTTGGGATAATGTAGATAAATTTGAAGAAATTATAGCTGAGTATGCGGGTAGTAAATATGCGATAGCAGTTGACAGTTGTACTAATGCTCTTTTTCTATCATTAAAATATTGTTATAATAAAAAAGATTATAAAGATAATACTATAAATGTACCTAAAAGAACCTATGTTTCAGTTCCAATGCAAATAATCCATGCTGGTTATAATATTAAATTTATAGATAAAAAATGGTCAGGTTGTTATAGGTTAGACCCCTTACCGGTTATCGATTCAGCTCAACGTTTTACTAAAAATATGTATGTTAATGGTACGTTTTATTGTTTATCTTTCAATTTTAAAAAAATATTATCCACTGGTAAAGGTGGTATGATACTTACTAATGATAAAGAAGCTTATAAATGGTTTAGAAAAATGAGATATGATGGTAGACCTTCTGTATTTTATAATGATATGATTACAACCCCTGTTGAAGAAATAGGTTATCATATGTATATGTCACCAGAACAAGCAGTTATTGGTATACAGAATTATTATAATGTTAATAATTTTAATAAAGATAGTTCATCCAGTGATGAATATAAAGTAGACTTATCAAAACTTGATTGTTTTAAATGAAAATTATTATTTTAGGTAACGGTAATGCTGGAAAATATATCAATAACTTTTTATCAGAAAGTTTTGAATGTATAGTTTTCACAAGAAAAGACTTTAATGCTGCTTCAACAGATTTTAAGTTTTTAACATCTATTTTAAACCCGGGAGATATTGTTATTAATTGTGTAGGTATTTTAAAACCTAATATTAAACAAGTAGGGGTTGAAAATACATTTTTAATAAATTCTACTTTTCCTAATTCATTAAATCAAATATGTAATTCAAATAATTCTCACTTTATACATATCTGTTCTGATTGTGTATTTGCAGGAGATAAAGGTAATTATAATGAAGATGATCCTACTGACGCAAAAGATATATATGCTTTATCAAAAAAATTAGTTAAAGCCGGTACAATAATTAGAACATCATTTATAGGTAGATATAGTGGTTTATTTAAATGGTTATTAGAAAATAAAAATAAATCTATTAATGGTTATGATAATTGTATTTGGAATGGGGTAACTGCGTTAGAATTAGCTAAATTTATTAAAGAAAATATTGTAAATGATACTTTATGGCAAGGTGTTAAACATTTACATAGCCCATCTAAAATATCAAAATATGAATTATGCAAATTGATTAATAACATATACTCTTTAAATATAAACATTGAAAAAACTCTAGCAAGTAGTATAGAAAATCAAAAAATTAATAAAATTTTAGATAGATCTCTTTCGACAAAATTTAATTTAAATATTAATTCATTAGAGAAACAATTAAATGAAATGAAAATATTCGATGAAAAATATAGTAAATAGTCATAATGAATGGGATCAACTTGAAGAAGTAATTGTTGGTGATGGATTTCCAACTAACTTACCTTTATTGGATTATACCTTTAAACTCTTTTTTCATGAAAATCTTTTCGATACAAAAGCATATGAATTCGGTAAAGAAAGTATAAGTAAAAGACACTGTGAAGAACATTCGGAAGATATAGAAAAGTTTGCAACCCTATTACAATCATTCGGAGTTAAAGTTAAAAGACCTAAAAAACCAGAAACTATTCAAAAAGTTATTACCCCGGTTTTTGAAAGTACCATACACCCAGCATTAAATGTACGAGATATGGCAATGGTTGTAGGTGATATGATTATTGAATCTCCACCATCGTGTCGATATCGTTATTTTGAAAATAATTTATTACATCATTTATTTTTAGATTATTTTAAGAATGGTTGTTCGTGGGTACATGCACCGAAACCTTTAATGACTGATAATAGTTTTGATTTATCTTGGATTGATGAAAATAATGGTAGACAATATTATGTAGATTCAAAACAAGATGAAAATTATTATGATTGCGGTCATGAAATTATATTTGATGCTGCAAATTGCATGAGATTAGGTAGTCATATATTGATGAATGTAATAAATGAAAATCAAAGACTTGGTGCAGTGTGGTTGCAAAATATGTTAGGTGAAAAATATAAAGTTTTAACAGCTCCTCTAGCAGATTCCCATATAGATGCATCTTTTTTACCATTGAGACCAGGTCTTGCAATTATTACTAAAGATTTTATTAAAGAAAGATTACCAAAAGAACTACAGTCATGGGATCTTATACATATACCAATGAGAGAGCGAAGTGAAAATGAGTTTAATAAACAAGGTTTAAAGTTAGCTTCCCCTCGAATAGAACTTAATCTATTTAGTATATCAAAGGAATTAATAATATGTCATCCGCAATACGAAAAGAAACTAAACGAAGTTTTAAAAAAATATAAAATAGAAGCTATAGGTACACCTTTTAGACACTGTGAAATTTTTGGAGGTGCTCATCATTGTACTACATTAGATGTAAGGAGAAAAAGTAAATATGAAAACTACTTCGAATAATGCATTAACCTGCTCGACTGATTATAATTATTTAAAATTTTTATATCCTTTTTTAGATTCATTACAATCAGTTAATACAGAATTAAAAATTTTTGTTAGATTGGTAGATTTTACCGAAGATCAAATAAAAGAAGTTAAAAATAAATACGCTAATATAAATCTAATAATTGATAATCCGGGATTAAGTAAAAAAAGAACTTTATTTAAAACTAAAGAAAAATATGAAATAAAGCATTTATATGGTATAAAAAATATACTCGGTTTAAAAAAAGTTTTATATAGCCCGCGCAGTTTTTATACATGTCATTCAAGATTTTTATCTATAAACGAATTATTATTGAAAGGTTATAACGTTCTTTCTTTGGACGTCGATACAATAGCTTTAAAAAACTTTGATGATATTTTTTATGATTTACAGTCGGATGTATATTCAGTAATAGCTCCAAAAGATAATGATAAATTTTGCAATGAAGGGTTTCTTTTATTTAAAAATAATCAAAATGTAAAGGATTTAATTCAAAAGATTAATAATTATATTTTTACCGAAGGTAATTATGTTAGTTGGAATGCAGATCATTATGCTTTACATACATATTATGATGAAAATAAATTAACTCTTAAATTATTAGATAGTAAGTATAAAGATAAAACACATAGTATTGATTCTATTATGTGGTCTGGAGATGGAGCTAAAAAATTTAAAGAAACATTTAAAGAAAAATGTCAAAAATAGTTAAAAAAATTCACCAAATTTGGGATAAAGGTGAATATCCAGAAGATTTTAAACAACATCAATTATCTCTATTAGACAATCATCCCAGTTGGCAATATAATTTATGGGATTTAGATAGATGCAGAACTTTAATAAAAACAGAATATAACTATTTTCTAGATACATTTGATAGTTTTAATTATAATATAGAAAAAATTGATGCTGCAAGATTTTTTATATTAGATTACGAAGGTGGTTTTTATACAGATATAGATATCTTTTTTTATAAAAATGTTGAAGAATTATTTTTTAATAAAAATGCTGTTTTATTCAGTAGAAAAGTAGATCGTTATATATGTAATAGTATTATGTATAATAATAATTCTATATTTTTTAAAAAATTATGTAAACAATTAAAGCATTTACAAAAATTATTTTATGATAAAAATCAAAACGATATAATTAATGTATTGAATCTTAATGGTCAGCATTTTTTATATAATTATTACAATATAAAAAGTTATGACTGTACTTTATTGAGTAGTAAATATTTTGAATTTTATAAAAATATAGTTGATTATAAAAATGAAGATTTTATTTACGGTATACATGAATATATTAATTCATGGTTTGATAAAAATAAGGTATTGGTATAAATAAATTATTATGAATGATGAAAACTTAAAAATATTAGTTGAACAATATAACTCTTTTCAAGAAGAAATTGAAAAGTTTAATGAAAAAGGTGTAGCAGCAGCTGGTACAAGAGCAAGAAAAGCTCTTCTGGAAATTGCTAAACTTACAAAAACTATAAGAAAAGAAATACAAGACGTAAAGAATAGTAATAAAGCATAAATAATAATGTGATTAAATTTAAAAAATTCTACGAATCTAATAAACCGTTAGGTTTAATTGAAACTATAACTTTTCAAGATTTAGGCCCAGTTGAAGCTAAAATCGATAGTGGTAATGGGGCTTATAATGTATTACACGGTATTAATTTAGTTTTTAATGAAGATAAATCACGCGTAACTTTTGATACAGTTAATAATAAAAACTTAGAAAAGGAAGTATTAGAATTTATTGATATTAATGTTGGTTCTGGTCCAGATGATACACCAACTATTGATAATAGACCTGTGGTCGAGTTTGATATCGAAATAGGTGATAAAATGTACCCTAATACAAAATTCTCTATCGGGTCTAGAGACGGTAACGAGTATAAAATACTAGTTGGTAAAGAATTTATTGAAGAACTAGGTGGTTTAATCGATGTAAGTGCTGAAGGTAATTTAGATTAATTATCTTAAACCTGTAGTTTCAAATACATCTCTAGCAACACCAGCAGAAAAGCCGCCTTCAACCCCTTTTACAATAACTGATATTGCATTATGGCTATGTAAACTCTCATTATGAGATGCTACAATCTTAAAGTCTTTAATACGGGATTCACTACTTAGCTTTTCATACATTAAACGTACTGCATCTTCAACAAACTTTAGATTAGAGCCATTTAATTCAGCAAACGCTTGCTCATCTTCTCTCTTAACCATTACTTGAGTCTCGGTTTGAAGAGCTGCTAAGCATAACTCTTGTATATCTTCAACCCATAACATATCGTCAAAGCGTACACTAACTCTTGCAACACTACGTTGACTATGAGGTACAGTAGCACGGTTACGATACTTTTCAGCATGTTCACTTAATTCAAAACTACAAGGACATGCAGATGAATAAACAAAATCAAAGTGAATATATTTTTTAAATTTACCTTCTTTAGTAATATCACCTTCAAATACAACATCATAATATTGATAACCTTCTAAACCACTACGTAAACTAGTTTGCTTAATAGGGTATGAAATCTTAAGCATAATTCTTGAATCAAAGCATTTAAGATTTTCTCTATATGACTCTAATACATCTTTAATATTATCAATACTAAATAGATCATCCTTATGATCATAAAAACTTCTCATAATACGGGACATATTAATACCCTTCTTATGAGCTTCTAAACTAACACTACCAGTTACACTAGTTTCGAGATTAATAGTTTTACCATCTCTCTTTTTATATGTAAGAGGTAACTTAAAGTTATGTATACCTACTTGTTGAATAGGTACTGCAGCACCTTGAATTAAACTTGATGGACCATTTTGTAAATCAGGTAACGATGAAATATACTTTCTATCAGCTTTAACTTTATTATCATAAACTCTAATAGGAGGAAAATAACTCTTACTATATTCTTCACCCATTATTTCTTTTGCAATAATATCCTTCTCACCTGTAAGTTCACTTTCACTTACATCATCACCTAACCATTCATAACTTTTATTTTTTTCGGACATATATCTATTATACCATATAGATTAAATATTTCAATGACAGATAAAGAATTATTTGAAAAAGTTTCTAAAGAATTTAATTTAAATGAAAACACAAATATATCTAAAGTTTTCAATAAAGGTAATTTTAATAAAACTATTTTAGAAATTAGAAAATCGAGTGCACCGACCGGTGGTGGTGGTTTTGGTAATGCATTTAATGCAGTAAGAGCAATGATACCTGGTACAAGAGCTTATGACATGAGAAGTGCTGAACGTGATACTGCAGTTGCTCAAGCAAGACAAGAACAATTAAAAGCAAAAAAACAACAACAAGAATTAAAAGGCGGTGGTACACAAGGAAAATCTGAAATGAGCCCAGAATTGAAAAAAGTTTATATGGGTGATCTTAAATTTAAGAATGCATATGATAAATTAGCTAGAGGTGAACAGTTAACTTCAATTGAAGATGCAGATTATAAAAATGGTATGAAAAAGGTTGATGCTGCAATAAAAGGTGTTGATATTGAAGCAGGTAAACAAGCGGCTAAAAAAGAAATAGCTCAACAAACTGAAAAAACTTTTATAGATGGTACTAGTCAAGCAGCTCCAGAAATTGGTAAATTTTTTGGAGATCCAAAAAATGAAGCAGATAAAAATATCTATATAAAATTTTTATTACAAGATGATAATTATGGTAAACCAACTGATGTTGAAATTGTAACTTTAGCTACAAATAAGTTAACACCAATATTTAAAAAGCATCCTAATGAAGTTAATTCCTTTACAAAATATATTAAATCACAAAGTCAAACAAAAGATCCAAAAGTACATAAAATTCTTTTTGATAATATACCTGAAGGTATGAAAAGCCAGCAAAGAAAACCTGGAGGTTCTAAAAGAAGTCCAAAATTAAGTCCTAGAAATGTAATGGATAAAATAAAAGTTGCAGCATCACAAGCTGGTAGATCTTTAGAAGAACAAAGATCAGAAATGATTAGACAAGCTAACAGATTTAGAGATCAAATAGGTAAAGAAGTTAAAGGTACTAGTGGAGCAGCATATATTTTGCAAGATATAGATCAAGAAACTGGTATGATGACTTTAAAAGATAAGAATAATGATAATCAATACAGATTTGCAAATCAATTACAGCCACCTACACAAGAAGAGTTACCTTTAGATTCGAGCGAAGAAAATTTTGAGGATATTATAAAAAGATATAGGTGATTATCTCGTCCCTTCTCTCTTATCTAAAGATATTATAAAATTATTTTTCTTAGAGTCAACTATTATTTAAAAAAAAGTTGATTTTCGATGAATCTATATCATAATAATAGTATGAGATATGTATCAACAAAAATTATACCGATGGGTAGTACAGCCTTTCGTCAGTGGAGAGCAGATAGTCATTGCAAATTAATTCATGGTTACAGATTACAATGTAAGTTATGGTTTACAGCGGATGAATTAGATGATAAAAATTGGATATACGATTTTGGTGGTTGTAAAGAGATAAAAAATATTTTAGAGAAGCAATATGATCATACAACTGTAGTAGCTGCTGATGATCCAGAGTTAGATACATTTAAGTTAATGTCTGAGAAGGGTATGATTGATTTACGTATTGCTGATAAAGGGGTTGGTATTGAAAGAACTGCTGAATGGGTATACGAAAATACAAATAAGTTTGTAATTAAGCAAACTAACAATCGAGTGAGAGTTATTAAAGTAGAAGTTTGGGAACATGAAGGTAATAGTGCTATATATGAGGAACTATTAAATGTAACTCATGATTTTGGTCATATTACTTTAAACCCTGGTAGTATGGTTGATCAAGAAACAGGAACTTTAACTGATATTGATTTAAAGAAAAAGGAAATCGAAGCAATTGCAGTAGAAAATGACGAAGTTAAAAATGAACCAACTACTCCACCATTACATAATAAAGTAACTCAAGGTATGAGTAATCCATTTGAAGGAACATCATGGGGTTAGAGGATATTTATCAACATAATGTTAATAAAACCTCAATAAACCAGACAGGTATATCTTCTGGTGCACCAGTAATGAGAGAACGTGACCCTCAACAGGTAAAATTAGAACAAGATGTATTTGCAAAAATGCAAGAGGTTGTAGCTCCATTACAAAATGATCAAGAAAAACCTCAACCAGGTGTAAGTGTAGCTTCAGTAGGACTTGAACAAGCTTTAAAAGAATTAATGAATGGTGTTGAGTCTCTTGACGATGAATCTTAGGATTTCACTTCTTACAATATCTTCTTCATCAAATATAAACGTAGATATACCTTTATCTACACATGATTTATCATCAAAAGCATTTAATATACTTTTAAAACCACTCTTAACACCGATATCTGCTTGATAAGTATCTCCTACAACTAGATATTTACTATTTTCACCAAATCTAGTTAAAATGGTAGTTAATTCCGAATTAGTCATATTTTGAGCTTCATCAATAATAACGCAAGCATTTTTAAATGTTAAACCTCTTGTAAAATTTACAGGTATACATTTAATATAACCTTTATTCATTAAATTACTACCAGCTCCGGCGGTGGTAATTTCTTCAAGTTTATCAATAAGAGGCATTGACCAAGGAGCAAATTTTTCTTCTAACTCCCCCGGTAATGCACCCATACTTCTAGAAGCACTTTCAACTATAGACCTTATATAAATTATATTATCTATTTGTTTTCTATTAAGCATTTTTAATGCAGTTAATACTGCTAAGTAGGTTTTAGCTGTACCTGCGGGGCCGTCAACCATACACATTCGTGTATCTTGATGTAATGCTTTAACTAAGAAATTCACCTGATTAGGTGTTAATTTATATTCTTCGTTTATTTTAAAGTCTAAATCCCAATTTTTATCAGGTTTTTCGACCGTTATATCTGAGATTGAATCAATAATATTAACTCTTCTCTTCACCGATTTTACCCTTTTACGGGTAGTTGTTGATTTTGACATATACTAATATTTATATGTAAACCAAGTGTAGGAAAATAGTAAAAAAATGTGATTAAATGCAATAAATATAATACTCTATGTTGATATCACTAAGGAACAGTACTATAATTATATTATGAGTAAAGATATTTTATCGTTAAGTGATGATCATGTTTTCTATACAGTAGAAGGTGAAGGTAAGTATATTGGTTGGCCTTCAGTCTTTATGAGACTTGCAATGTGCAACTTAACTTGTCAAGGATTTGCTTCTCCAGATTCCCCTCATGGTTGTGATTCATTTGTATCATGGTCTATAAAAAATCGGTATACGTATGATGAGCTTAATAACTTTTATGAAAATAATGGTTTTGATAAAGAATTAAAAAGAGGAGCGTTATTAAAAATAACTGGAGGTGAACCTCTTTTACAGCAAAAAAGATTATTAACATGGATGGATACATTTGTTGAAAGATTTGGGTTTATACCTAAAATAGATTTTGAATCTAATAGTACTCTTAAACCTTTAGATAGGTGGTATGATGATTTTAATGCTGATTTTACTTTATCTCCTAAAATGAGTAATAATGGAGACCCTGAAGGTCGTCGGTATAAACCTGAAGTTATAGCTCACCATAATAGTCATAATGAATGTTTTAAGTTTGTTATTAATAACGAAGAAGATGAGAAGGAATTATTCGAAAAATATATTGATAACGGCCTAGTTAATCCAGATAATGTATGGTTAATGCCTTGTGCAGGTAGTCGAGAGGAACATACCCAGAAATCAGCTATGGTAGCTGAGTTATGTAAGAAGCATAACTTTAAATTTAGTCCTCGATTGCAATTGGTTATCTGGGATATGGCATTGAAAGTTTAATTTATACAAGTAAGTATATTACATGAGTGAATTAATTTGTAATCTACCTAATGCAAAAGTTTATGTTAGGAAAGAATATTTACATGACGGTGAAGAAGGTCATGGTGAATTTGTAGAAGGTCATTGGGTTAGTGCTAAATCATTACCCGGTAGAGCATTCTATTTTGAAACATACTTACCGGAGTATGGAGCTCTTTTTGATAAACTACCAATATCAGCATTTGTTTCCTCTCCAGAAACACCTGAACCAGATTTACCTTTACAAGATTTACAATTTTGGAATTGTATGGACTATGGAGTTGTTGCGATATATAAGCAGTTTATTGGTTCGATGGACTTCGAAGTTTTTACAAGAAGCCATCAAGTTGTTAAAGGTACATATATGTTTACTTTAGATAATTATCACCCGGACCCAGACCGTGTTGATTATTCTACAGCAGAAGTACCGGATGAACATAAATCATTTAACTGTTTAGAATTAGAAAACGGTCAATATGCGTTATATCCAAATAACAGAATGAGAGTTTACGATAATTCTTTAACTCCGCAAAAACCTAAGATGCCAGACTTTAAAGTTAGTACAAAATATTATCAAGTAGAAAGCGGATACGAATATCGTTTAGGAGATACTGATGAATATTTCTGGAAAACAAAAGAAGGTGTGACTAAATAATATTCTTATGATCATAAATGTAATTATATTCATCGTAGGGTTCGTCGTAGGCGCACTCGTAGCGAGAAACAATCAAGAAGAAGTTAATAAAGTAGTTAATGAAGCAAAAGATCTTGCAGCAAAGGCAGAAGCTGAGCTAAAAGAACTAAAAGCTGAGCTAAAAAAGCCTGTAGTTAAAAAGACTAAGAAGCCAGCTACTAAAGCTAAGAAATAATTTAATAATTATTTTTTAATACAAACTCTACTAGCAATAGTAGAGTTTTTTTATAGATACTTTAAAGCCAAATAATTAATAATTAAATGAATTGTATTATCAGTAATAATCAACAACCATGTCGATAACCAAACTGGTATATCTTTATTATAACCATTAACGTGACAATCTTTCCATGATGGCCACCACTTACAAGGAGCTACTTTAGTTTTAGCAAATGCTATATATTTTGCAATTGCGAATCGATCAATTAAAAAGTGGGTAAAAAAGATTATAAACCAAGCTTCAAGAGACGGTTGTAATAATAAAAATGGTATCGAATAAACTAAAGCATGCGTTGCTGCTGCTCTACTATTCTTAATCTTATTAAGTGCCATCCAGTCACTTTGTAACAGATAGTCACCCGTTAAATGTAAAATCAATTGTTCCATATACCCAGTTTTTTATTTAATGCTAATATTTACTTATTATAATATATATTTCAACCACCTTGTTTTAATAAATATTTTATATGGGTGGGTTTATTAGATTTTTGACTGAGGTAGGTTTTCCAATTGCTGGTGCCTTATCCGGTGGTTTATTTATATTCATTATTTTAAAATTTATATTAAACGGGGTGAAAGGATCTATCGAAGGTATCGGAGCTATGATAGGTAGTTTACAGAATAGAGTAGATGTCATGACAAATGAAATAGTTAAAATTGATACTTTAATATCTCATGCATTTAATGTCGAACCCAACTTAGATAGGATAGCAGCTTCCGAAGGTAAAGAAGATGCAAGGAAAGATTAATTATGAATGATCAAATGATAGATCACTTTTCGAAGCTTGTACAGGACTTTGGCTTTCCAGTTATAGCAGCCATAGGTTTAGGTTATTTTGTTTATTATGTATGGCAATGGGTAACAAAAGACGTATCACCTACAATCGGTTCATCTAAAAAAACGCTAATTGAATTAATCGATAAAGTTAGAATGTTAGATAATGATATGATACGTCTTAATATAAAATTGAAAATGATTCTTCAAGAAAAAGATAGACGAGAAATAATGGAAAACGAATACAAACGCAAAGAAGAAGAATTATTGAAAAATAAGAAATAGTATATAAATAGTTTTATGAAAAATATTTTTCTTTGTTTATTACTACCTTGTATGTTATTTGGTAGTGAGATTGTATTTCAATTTAAATCACCAACATTTACCGGGGTAGGCTATTCTGCTCATAAATTAACTTTAGAGCAAATTTCATTTAATCGAAAAAAAGCTATCGAAGATGAAATTGAATCAGCTCAAATACAAGCTGAATTAGCTGATGAAAGATCTGCTGTTAATACTTTCTTATCAAGTTTACAAGCAAGAATTTATTCTGAATTAGCCAAACAGGTAACAGAACAATTATTTGCAGATGACGGGTTAGATACAGGTACTTTTGCAATTGAAGATAGTGAATTAACTTGGTATAAATCTTCTGATGATCAAATTTATATTACTATTAACGATTTAATTGACGGTTCAACGACTAGTATAGTTATACCAATTGGTTCATTGTATATACCACCAGCATCGACCGATACCCCATAATGAAAATTTTAATTAGTTTAACTTTACTACTAATGGTGGGATGTGTTTCAACACCTGTTCAAAATCCACCTTGGGTGCAGAAACCCCCATATATGATTGATCAGGGGGATATGAAAGATGTAAAGGAAGCACCGATATTTGTAGCGGTCTATTCGTTCGATGATAAAACAGGTCAAAGAAAAACAGCTGATAATTATGCATCTTTTTCATCTGCAGTTACACAAGGAGGAGAGGCTTGGGTAATAGAATCATTAATAGAAGCAGGTAATGGTAAATGGTTTAATGTAGTTGAGAGAGCAAATCTTGCTAACTTATTAAATGAAAGAAATATTATTAAAACTAATAGGAAATCTTTTAATGATACTGAAGAAAGTATAGGAGCTTTATTATTTGCTGGTATGATTGTTGAAGGTGGTATTATTTCATACGAAAGTAATATCGTATCTGGTGGTATAGGAGCCAGTTATTTAGGTATTGGGTTTTCTAAACAATATAGAAAAGATAATGTTACAGTTTCAATGAGATTTGTTAGTGTTAATTCAGGTCAAATACTATTATCTTCAACGGTTAGTAAAACTATATTAAGTGTCGGTACAGGAGCTACGTTTTTTAAGTATTTTGATACTGATGAATTAAATTTAGGTGAATTTAATGATTATGGAGAAGCTGAAATTGGTTATGCAAGAAATGAAAGAGTTTCAATTGCTACAAGAAAAGCTATAGATGCATGTATTATTGATTTGATGCTGCAAGGAGACGAAAAAGGTTTGTGGAATTTTGTTGAATAGTAAAAAACAGTGTTGTTTTTTATAAATATTCATATGAAAACAACACTACTAGCATTATTATTAACAAGTACTATTGCATTTGCAAATAATGAAATATACTTAGAACAAGACGGATCTACCGGGACGTTTGACATCACTCAAGTTGGTTCTGGTAATAAAATCGGTACATCAACTAATATTTCTACTATAGCAGGGGATAGTAGTGATTTCGATATTTCTCAAATTGGTAATGGTAACACATTAGATATTCAATGGGATGGAGATCAAACTACTTTTGGTCTATATATTGAAGGTAATGGTAATACTCAAGACTTTATAGTAAATGGTGATCAAAATACATTTACCAATACTATTCTTGGAGATGGTAATGTTATTTCACTTCAAAAAGACGATACATCTTCAGAAGCTTCAGTTATATCCCAACAAACTCTAAAAAACTTCATTATTGGTAATGGTAATATATTAGATTTTTATCTTAATGATAATCTTGGAGCAGTATCTGATGTTTCATTAATAGGTAATGGTAATCAAATTACATCAATTCAAGAAGGTGGTAACTTTGGTATCGGTCATAGCCAAACCATCCAACTTCAAGGTGATAGTAATGATCTTAACTTAGTACAGTCTGGATCAGAACATCAAACAATAGAGCTTACACATTATGGTAGTGATACAACCTTTACTATTATTCAATCCGACGGTACTTATACTGCTGGATTGGAAGGGCTTG
>Ga0209535_1000017_pt1 | contig 105681 bp, 119 predicted proteins | sample LinPmetageLP28_FD_184041 | JGI IMG/M metagenome (GOLD analysis project Ga0209535, IMG submission 184041) | Marine viral communities from the Pacific Ocean - LP-28 (SPAdes) (version 2) | ecosystem: Environmental > Aquatic > Marine > Oceanic | place: Pacific Ocean | collected 2009-08-22 | reverse complement strand
AATTTTGGTTAATGAATTCATATCCATATCTGGTGATAAGTCTTTCCAGTCTTTTGATAATTTAATTGTTGGGTTAGGATTACATTGATAATTAAACATTAAATTTTGTAATTCAAAACAGGCTTTATGTTTATTCATCGTGTCTCCTTGTTCAACAAATTTTTTCAAGTAAAGTTCTAATATTTTCCAGAAACTTTTTAACTCGTAACGAGGTAGGGTTAATCGTGTTGGAAATCGTCGTCTTAAACCAGTATTTACATCTAAAAATTGTTTATTCATTTCATATTCGTATCCGGCAGCAATTACAGACAATAATCCAATATGTTCAGATGTGTAATCTGTAAGGGCATCTAATGCTTCTTGTCCATATGAATCATACTTATTCGTATTTTCATCTTTTGCTCCTGCAATAGAATACGCCTCATCTATAAATATTACATTTCCTAATCCGCGTGTCAATTCTTTATATACTTTGGGGGCAGTTTGACCTGTATATTCACCGATTAAGTCTGGTTTTTTAATATCTATTTTTTTACCAACCGTCAAAAATCCACAATTATGTAAAGCTTTGCCTATTATTCCTGCTGTATATGTTTTACCGACACCTGGGGTTCCTAATAAAATTAAGTTAAAATACTTGTAAGATAAATCTAACACTATTCGTTGTAAATTATTAGGATTTTCTGCGCTGCCTGTAACAAATGCTAACACAGCTGTTGAAATTTCAGCTCTCCATTCCGGAACAGAATTTAAAATATCACAATCTTTTAAAAAGTTCATTAAATTTTGTGTTAACATTGAACGACTGGCATATTTGTTATTGTTTGCTAATTTTAAATTAGATTCTGTTATGGCTGGCCCTCCTATCATAGCTTTATTCCAATTTTCTTCTTCTATTTTTCTATATCCTTCTTTTTCTTTTTCTATTTCTCTCTCACCTTCGTTAATTTTTTCTTCTTCCTCATTATATTCCTCTATTTTTTTATTTTCTTCTTGGATTTCTTCATTAATGGCAAATACTTTATTCATATCATCTGTTAATTCCGTTTCTTCCGTCTTAAGATCTTTATCTAATTGTGTTTGTTGTTCTACAATGGCATCAGTTAGCTGTTTTATTTCATCTACCATTTTAGTTAATGACTCTGTTATTTTTTTTACTTCTTCTTCGTTTTGCTTCACGGCACTGTCAATACGACTTTTTGTTTCTTGTGTAATTTCCTCCTTTTCTTGTTTACCTTGGGCAGAGGACTCTGTAGAGGCATCTTGGACAGCATCTGAGACAGCATCTTGGACAGCATCTGAGACAGCATCTTGGACAGCACCTTTTTTTTCGCGTTGTTTTTCGGCCTGGAGGTTCAATAGATATCTCTCGAAGATATCTTTTATCTCATTAGTTCTATTTTCCAAATCAGTTAATCTCTGATTGACAACAGCTGACTCTGGGTTAGCACCTTGATTTCCGGGTGTGGGTACGGCGGAGGCAGCCTCAAAATCATTACCAGGAACATCTGGTATGAATTCCTTAGCATCCTTGGCATCCTGGGCGAGAGCCATCTTAGCATCCTTGACGAGAGCCTTCTCAGAATCCTTGGCCTCCTGGGCGACAGCGCCCACAACCTTCTTGGCATCCTGGTCGACAGCACTCACATCCTCCTTGACATCCTCGTTGAGAGCATCCCCAGTCTCCTTGACCTGAGCCTCATCGTCCGAATCTGACTCACCGTCCGAATCTGACTCATTGTAGTCGCGTTCTGGGTCTCCTAACGTACTAAAACCTTGACCGCCCCCCACCATTACACTAGACTCACTATTAATTAATGATCTGATATCAGTTATGTTCGATTTTATATTATATATTTCATTATCAAAATAGCCAGTATATAGTGATGATGGATTATCTAATGAATTAATTAATTTACTTGTTAGGACAGATAGATTTATGTATAATTTATCCTGTAATAATCCATATGATAATGTGTCCTTATATACATCAAATAATTCTACATAATCTATCATCTTTTCAATTGTTCCACCAATAATAATTTGTTTATTTTTTACTGTATTACCTTTCTTTTTTGTTTTTTTTCCGTTCTTTTTTGTTCTTTTTCCACCTTTTCTTGTTTGTCCCAGATTTGTTCCCCCCTTAGAATTTTTACCTCCCCCCTCAATTGTCATCGATTCCATACCCTTTGTAACACTTTCTATTGCTCCTTCTGAACATTTATCATTTATTTTTTCTATTTTATTATTTATTTCGGTTAAACATAGTTCTTCAGGATTATCAGCACGCATTTTATTTGCTATTTCTTTTTTTAATATAGCGCCATCACAATCAGCTGGAATATCTACAACTGTGTCTTTACAACCAGGTATTATATATCGTGATTCTGATGGTTCAACAACTTCACTACCTACATATGGAATTAATTGGTTATCATACAACCATTGTTGTCTTTTTTTCCAAGGCCTTTGAATAATAATTGCTGCTTTTTCTTTCATTAATTTATCTTTCATTAATTTATCGAATTCTATCACTGTTTTCAAATCAATTTCTATGTCACTAATATTTTTTTCATATTCTTTTATTAATAAATCATACCGAATAACTTTAAATCTTTCATCATAATCTGCTTGAATAACATCTTTTGTTGTATCTTTTCCTATTAAATCTTTATACTGTGGAATTAATACTTCAGCAGCAGAAGACGAATCATATTTTTCCCCGTATTTTTCTATTATTTTAGGAATATTTTCCTCTTGAAGTATCTGTATAGTAGCATCACCTTCTAAATTTTTTTCAGTGTCATTCGAACGAGTTGATTTTAAATCGTTAACCTGTTTAATCTTATTTTTATAGTAAGTAATTAAATTTTGTGAATAATTATTTAAAGTGTTTATATCTAATTCTTTTTTATATATAAAATTTTCTATATCATTTTTATTTTGTAACCATGTGTCATTAAATTGTGATTCTTCTATTTCATTTTCCTTATATAATTTCACTAAAGCATCTTCTGGTCCCTGTGACATAAATATAATATATTATTATATTATATTTATGCCACGAGAACAACAACAAAAACAAACAAAAAAAAGAACGACTAGTGCCAGTACCGATGCTCGAAAAAACTTAATAGACAGCAAGACTACTGTAGACTCTTCACAAGATAAAGAATATTCTGATCAGGAAGTTAAAGATCTACTTTATAAAAAAGGTTTGGACTATATGAAGAAGAAGATGGTATGGAATGAAGACGCACAAATGTTTTTTCATGAAAATGAAAACGGGACATTTGATAGTCAGTTTACAGTTGCTGAGTTGAGGGAGAAAGCAAAAGCTGAAGCAGAAAAGCTAGCAACCCCTGAATATATTAAAAAATTTAAAGAACTAAACAAAAAAAAGGCCGAGTTTAAAAGAGATAGACAAAGAATTACGAGTCAAAGGAATTCTAGCTATCAAAACATAAATGATAAATTAGAAACAAGACGACAACTCAAGGAAGGTATAGAAAAACGCCAAGACAAAATAGGAAAAATAAAAGAAGATATTCTGAAATTAGATAAAGAGATGCTAGAACATAAAAAATATGTATATAAACTCGAGTCAAAAGCAATGGAGCAACAAATGGTTTCAAACCAAAAGAGAGTGGAAAATTATTTAGCTCTTGAACGAGATCGAGATACAGCCACATATAGGATAGATACACAGATATCTAAAGAAAAAGAAATTAATATTCAAATACAACAACTAGAGCAACAACAACAACAACATAGAGAGTCAATGATGAAACAACAACAACAACTAGAGCAACAACAACAACAACATAGAGAGCAACAACAACAACAACGAGAGTCAATGATACAAGGACAACAACAACATAGAGAGTCAATGATACAAGGACAACGACAACATTCAGACTTAATGGATCAACAAAACCTAGCACGAGCACAAGCAGCACAAATTTCTCAAGATATGATAAAACAACAAAATGATATAGCGCGAGAACAAGCTAACACAGCAGCACAGTATCTACAACAACAAGCAGAACAAAGCGCAAAAATGGATCAAGGTTTTGCAGATGTAGCTGCGGCTATTAGAAATGGTGCTATTGCTAGTTCTGCTGCTATGAATGCGTTGGCTACTCAACAAGCTGAAGCTGCGGCTCAAGCACAGGCTAAATGGGACCAATCACAAAGAGCTAGTGCAGCAAACTTAACAGATCCACATCAAATCGATCGATTCTGTGGTGGTAGGTGTGTCGCAAATAACCCGTGGATATTATATGCGACAAATGCAACAAATAAGCAGACACGCGTCAAAGGGGCAATAACAATATGGCAATGTTCGGGTGGGAATCATTATTGTGCATCTGATGTAGGAAATTTAGGTCATCATGGAATAAATAATTATGTATGGTAACACACTTAGATACTGATATGTATTTTAAATTAATAATAAATTTATTTATTATTAATATATCACAATTCCTTTTTTATTGACAAGTTGTGTAACTATCAGATGCTGAACAACAAGTGTATGTATGTCCAGCAATAGGATTTCCAGAACAACCACCTTGTTGATAACTACATACACCATCTGTAAAATAATAATTATTTGTTCCTAATTGATCAGCACAATAAGAACACATCCATGAACATCCAGTTCCAGGTCCGACACTAAATGATACACAATTATTCTGTGGTGTAATTTGAGGAAGACCAGAAGATACAGAGATCATAGCAAACACAGTTAACATTAAACTTACAAAGTTCATTACTAATTAATAAATTATATCTTTATATAGTTATTTCAAAAATGGATTTCTTATGTCTATAACCATATGATATCTATCTGTAGTTCCTTTATTTTCCACTCCATGTAAAGTATTCACATTAGTAAACCATAAATATCCTGGTTCCAAATATTTTTCATGTAATATTTGAGCATTCCAAATATTGTATCCAGGAGCCGGTTTTTGAATTGGATAACCTATTTGAAATTTTACATTTGGATTGGTAATAATCGGTAAATGTATTCGAATTATTTTTCTATCTTTAAAAACATCTTCATCTGTATGAAATTTTATTCTACCATTTTTTTTTAATTTTAATATTCGAACTAGATAAACATCTGATGGTATTTCATCTAATACTTTCTTGAAATAATTACAGTTTTCTATATAGGGTGTATATTGGTATTTATTATTGTTCCCTCTACCAAATTCGGTATTTTTAATAAATGATTGATCACATCCGTCGTAGCTCTTTAAGGTAATAGATGTCCATTCATCTGTCTTTCCGTCTTTATTTATCCAACTATTTGTTTCTAATTTTAATAAATCATTTTTTAATGAATCAATGTCATATTTATTATTGTTAATTTTAAAATAATTTTTATCAATTGGATAGAAAGGTATCAAATGGTCTTTCCATAATGGTGTTTTATCTAGTAATATTTGTTTATTAAACATTTCTATTAAATTCATATTCTTATTCTTGTTATTTCTATTACGCCAACTCATTAGTATATATTATACTAATTTTTTATTGATTTTCTAATTGATTTTCTAATTGAATTAACATCATCCTGATAAGTTATACCATTCCAATCTCCTGGAGATTTTAATATTTCCAAAGTTAACAAATCATCTTTTATTAATTTATTTAAAAAATCAGGTAATAATGCTTCACTTGTTCTATCATATCTGTCCTCACACTCTTCTTTAAAATCTGATATCATTAAAGTTAAATCTTTCAATATTTTTGGTTGGAGTAATAATAAATTTACACTTACATATGTATTATCTAACTCTAATTGTGAATAATAAGCTCTTTCAATATTTAGTTTTTCTTGGAGTGATAAAATATTTCCTGATTTATCATTGTTTATAAATCCTCTATTTGCTTTTTTATTACCTAATAATGTAGAGCCTAATTTAAATCCTATCAAATAATTTTTTGTTATAATACATTCATTTGATATTAAATCAAATGTTTTAAAATCATACAAATCATCACTATTCATCAATAGAAAAGGTGTTTTTATATATGTATATGCTGATGCTAATGCGTCTGCTGTTCCAAAGGGCTTTTCTCTGAACGCAGGAATTATTTGTATATTATGAGTAATTTTTTCACAAATATTATATTTTTTAGAGACAGATATTACTTCATTTATAATATCTTTTTGGTTAAATGAATTTACCACAAGATGAATATGACATACTTTAATCCTATCCTTGAGTTGTCTTATAGACATTTCAAATAAAGATTCATTATTTGGTCCTATCTTACTTAACATTTTCGGACTTCCTCCGAATCTAGAAGATAGTCCTGCTGCCATAAATAATAATGTTATTTGTTCCATTATTCTTATTATGATATTATATTTAATTAAAAATATTTATATTTAATTAAAAATATTTATATTTAATTTTATAATAGTTTTTAATAAATTCTTTTTCTTCTTTTGTTATACCAAATAGCTTATAGATGTCTACATTATTATTATCAAACATATTCCAACAGTCATCTATTTTACTGAAATCTGGAATAAACTCAAAAACATATTTTTCCAAATAACGCATTCTATATCTTGTTGTCTCAAAAACAAATAATATTACTTCAGTAGAGAGAAATTCTTTAATTAATTCCATCTCTTTTAATTCTTTATTAATTATTACATAATTATCTCTTGAACATATTCCATAGGATCCTTCCTTATCAATATATGGAAAGCCATACATTTTGTGACCCATAATTATTTTAGGTTGGTTATTGAATGGTAATTCCTCATTACTATATCTTATTTGTAATTCGGGAGCTTTATTTTTATTAAGGGTAGTTGTTTTAACATTCTTAAATGGGAACTTTACATTAGGATGTTCAATTATTTTTACTCCTTTTTTTGGTAAATTGGTTTTGATAACATCTAATCTACCATATTTATTTGTTAGTTTTAAAAACTTATTAATAATTGAACTAAAATCTAATGGTATAGGTATGTTCTTATGTAATTTAAATGTTATATATTTATTGGGTAATGAATCATATAATTCTATTTTTCCTTCATTTTCTCTCTTTGTCAATAAAAAATAACAAGTAGGTGTTTGAACATGAAATCCAAAAGTTTTATTTGTTTGACTCGAACTTAATGTATGTAGTTTTTGAATATCATATTTTGAAAATAAATCATACATACCCGCCTTATCTGGTTTCATCCATATAGAAGGAATTAATATATTCATTATTCCATTTTCTTTTAAGAGAGAAATATTCTTTTTAACGAATTCGCACCATATTGTTTTACCATCTTCCTTTTTATTTATATTATTTTTGGTTGGCACCTTTTTAACACCATTAAAATTATAGGGTGGATTACCGATAATAAAATCAAATTTTAAATCTGTTTTCCATTCTAAATAATTTTCTTCTATAATGTTTCCTTTTTCTCCGAATTTCTCTCTAAGGAAAGGTATATTATCTTTATTCAGTTCAATCATATAAATCATATTTTCTATTATATGTTTCTTTCTTTCATCGGGATTTGGAAATGATTTAATGAGAGATTTAAATAAAATAAAAAATAAACATAAACTATAGTTTCCATGACCTGATCCTGGGTCTAACCACTTTAATGTTTTATTTTCAAAATATTCTTTTGGAATAATAGACAACATTTTGTTAATGAAATAAAATGGAGTATTAATCTCTCCATATAATTCTTTCAATTCAAAATTATAATCTAAGTGTTGAGAGAAATTATCTTCTAAAATAGTATTTTCATTAATATTAACCACTGACATTAATATTAATTTATTTTTAAAATAAGATAATCAAACATAAAGATTAACTCTTGATTATTTTAATTTTGTATTGTATCCTTTGTGTAGAAAATAAAGTGAAGTTATAAGAGTAGTAGCAGATATACTATATAAAGTATATTTTTCAGGAATATATGGATTTAGTTTTGAACCTATTACTGAAAAAGAAATAACTGTTGGTATTAATATAAGACTTATTCTCCAGTCTACTTCATTTCGTTTATAATATTGGTAAGCCGCAGCCATCGTTATTGGAAAAGAAGTATATACTAATGTTGTTCCTGCTGCTACTGCTTGATTTTTTACAATACCAAGCATTAGTAGTCCAGTTAATATATATATTGCTCCTGTATTTCCTTGAATTCCACCTAATAATCCAACAAATACAGATAAAATAACAGTTAAAATATATTTGTTCATATATTAAATACAACTATTATTTATTATTTTCATTGTAGTTTTTAATTTATTAAGAATCTCTCTCCATTAATATATATTATTATGAATATTCAAGAAAGAACATCAGAAATTATGAAAATATTTGTTAAATTAAGGGAATTAAACCTAGGTATAACTGGATATACAGAATTTGTTACATTTAGACAGGTATGTAATGATTTTATTAGAACAGGAATCCCATCAGAAGGACAAATTAAAGTATTAGGAACAAAAAGAGTAATTGTTTATAATTTCTATAATACCATAGATTGTGCTTTAAAATATGATCCCAGAGTATAATTATTTCTTATTTTTAAGAGTAGTTTTTAATTTTTTTTTAAGAATCTCTCTACATTTTTTTGTTTTACACGATTTTCTCATCTTATTGGTAATAAAACTTTCTTCTTTAATTATTAAATCAACAATATTTTGATAAAAACTACGAAAATCCCCCTTCTGTTTTTTCAATTCATCATAAGAAAACCATTTAATTTTGGCCTTTTCTAGCAGTCCATTATCTTTCTTATGTTTGACATGAGGCAAATATCTTGAGAAAAACTCGTAATTATTTTTATAGTAAAAAGGGAGATTCTCATCATAATCCATTTTAAATATATAAGTTGAATATTCTTTGAATTTTATATTTATTACTTTATTTTTCTTGACTCGTTTTCTTAATTGTTCCGCGGAACCTAGAAAACCATTTATTTCTTCTGACCCTTCACGAAGAGCTGTATCGAAATGTGATTCACCATCTTCTGCCCCTCCACCAAAATCTGCCCATCCTGGAGTATCATCTAATTCGTTTTCTTTTCCGAATAAAAAAAAAAGTTTGTTATTTTTTATAGCTATTGGTAATAAACCACCTCCCATTATATTATTGTTATATTTTTATATCTACTAAATTTATTAGGCATTATTACATACATTTTGTGTCATCCATAACTTATCTTGGTAAGTTATTTGTGAAGAATCATAATGTGTTATTTCAGAGAACTCGTCCACTATAGTAACTTCATCATCCTCAGAATCACTACCTAGATTCAGTTCAATATCATAGAATGTATCCTCCTCTGGATATATCTTAGCATGCTTGGGGGGAAGATGTAATGGTGTATCCAGTTCTGATATACTCATTGGAGTTTGATTTCCATAAGTATCCATATCCCACAAAGGCTTTACTGATGGCATATATTCCCTTTGAAACAACTCTTCATAAATACAACTTACTTCATTTTCTAACTCTTGTAACTTTTTAGTAATATTAATATCGATATTTATATTGTCTTTATGCTCAGATGTATTAGGAAGAACTATCCAATACCAAGGATCATCATATACTAACTTTGCTTCGCAATTTGGGTCTTCTATTTTTTTTCTTAGATTATTGGCTCCTGAGTTATCATACCATTGATGAAAGTGAACAAAAGCCATTTTAATTGGTTCATTGTTCTTACCTGTTCTCATTATAATATCAACACTCTCTACTTCTCCTAAGTTAAGACTTTCAAAAGTATTAACTATTTTAGAGGTAGGAATGTTATTAAAGATGCGAGGAATACAAACGGAGAACATTTTAAATGGCTTTTGATATGTTAAATTGATTTACATTACTTAAGTAATTGAACTTCAATTTTTTAAGTAATTAAAAAAAAATTGATTTAAGTTTATTAAAAAACAAAATTAATAAACTAACAATTAATTATGGATAGAGATTTTAAAAAACGCAAGACAGGAAAGGATAAAGAAAAGAGAAATAGGGAACTAAATGGTAAACATAGTTCTAAACACATAAGAATTCAAGAACAATGTCAAGAGAATCATCTTAAAAATCTACAAAATCTACAAAATAAAAAAGAAAAAAAACAAAAGGATAAAAAAAAATAGAAAATAAATCCGATTATTAATCTAGTAATTAAGAAAAAAAAACAGAATTCCTAGTGCTTCTAGTAGGATATCTAGAATTGCCACTAGATACTACTTTTTTCTGAGTAACAGATGAAATTTCGGATGAAACTTCTTGAGAAATTTCATTCTTCATATCATTTCTACGAACTAGACGAGAAGCTCTATCGTTTTTTTGTTGAGAAACATTTTTCTTTTGATTTCTCTGCTCAAGGCGTTGTGTTCTATCGGATTGAATATTAAGACCAGTCATTATAATATTATTTAGTTATATCTTTTTAAATAGGTTTGTAATATTTATAATACCAATAAGTTATTCACATATAAGGTAAGGTTGTTTAAAATAAAATTAGGAATAAATACATTCAAACATTAGAGCACATGACCAATCCATATTGTTTAAAATTATTTGACGACCATATTCATCATATAATGTTATTCTCATTTTTTCAATATTAACAGGACCAAAGTATTGTCTGCTTCTATTTACTTGAGTAGAAAATCCATCATCCTCGCCAGTTTGATACACTCCATTCTTTTGAACAATCGATGATAAATTAATTCTAGCTAAAATATTTCTATTATTAATAGAATCACTATATGCCGAGACATAATAATTATTAACATTATTATTATAGTCATCTATCGCTACAAATAGATACGATGGGCCTTTCGGATAACATATTCCTTCTGATACTATTGCTGCTGGTAGTATTATATTGGTGCCTACTACACTTCCTGGTCCAGCATAATACTTGACTATTCTATAACCTAATTGCCATCCCAAAAAGAAAGGTAAAGGTTCTGTATTTATATTATTTCCTGTTTCATCAACACCAAATGTTATTTGATATGCTAACCTATTGTTAGATATTATTTTATTCAGACTAGTTCCTGAAGCATCACTGCCAAATACCACACCCGATATATCCAAAGCGAATACACTTCTACCACTTTGAGAATCTACTGTATATCTTAAATTAAAGTATGGGTCATCTTGAATAGCTGTATTATGAACACTGGGATCAATCGGATTATTAGGAACTCGAGAAATTGTTTGTGAAGCATTTAAAGCAGCATTCATGGCAGTTTCAATTAACGCGCCCCCTGTCCCTACTGTAGGAGCGGAAACATAGGTTTGATAATTACCATCAGGTATTTTACATAATACACTATTTTTAAATGGTCTTACAGGCCAATTTATATCTACATAAGAGGTTCCAGTTACACTGTCATTACCACTTAAATCCCAATCAACTCTAAAACAATTATTTCCTTGAGCTTCACTAATGGAATAAAATGTTAATGGTAATTCAATAGATGCTAGTCTCATATTAATAACATTTTCAAAACGATAAGGCAGTGTTAAATGTTGATCAGAAGCTGATGTTTGATAATAATTAGGTCTGAATTTAGAATCAATATTTACTGCTCTTTTAATGGTTCGGTATTTAATTGGATTTAAAACACCCGGAGGTGCTCCACCATTTTGTCCAATATTTAATCCAGCACTAGGAGGTAAAGAGTATGCTTCTTTTCTTTCAGCTTCTTTAGTAATTAAAAAATGACTATTCACTTGATCCACACTATTTCTGAGTTCATTAAAATGATCTCTAGGTTTATCAGATAATTGAATTCCTCTTGATATAATACTCTCTAAGCGATGACTAACTTGATTTAAAAAATTCTTTATTCCGCCTTTTGTTTCAACTTCAACTGAATTATCAGCTATTAATTTCTCATATAAATTTTTTTGTTTATCCATTATATCTTGTTGATTGTAAGGATAGTCAAGAGATAGAATGTCCTCTAATTCTTTATTTGTATACTCATCTATATTAAGATTTAATGATTCCATATATAGTTTGATTAGTTTTTTTTTATATAGTAAAAAACTAAAATATATAACAACATTTTTTTAGTTTTTTTTTATTGATTTTTTTATCCAACAAGGAAATGTTCCCATCTGTTATTTGAACACCTTTACAGTTATTAATGTATTCATTAGAAAGTAGTTTTTCTATAAATAACTCGAATATATTCTCTAAATCACTATCAGTTTTACATGAAACCTCTTTGTACATAATATCCCTTGATTCTATAAATTTATTAATCTCGCTGTTAAATATGATTCTGTTATTTATATCTTTTTTGTTTCCTAATAATAATATACTATGTTTATGATCACAATAGTTTTCAAAATCAATTAATTCTAACCATTTCTCTAAATTATCAAATGAACTTTTTAATGTTAGGTCAAACATTAATACCACACCGGATAATTGTCTAAAATATGACCTTACTATACATTCAAATTTTTCTTGACCTCCTGTATCCCACATTGTTATTTTTATTTTTTTATTATTTATATTATATAGTTTGCTGGTAAAATCAACACCCACTGTTGATGATGTAATCATCGGATCATCGTTTCTTAAAATGTTAAAAAATGATGATTTGCCAACATTTGTATCTCCTACTAATATTAATTTTAACTTAAAATCATATTCATTTGTCATATGATACATATATCCTTATATTTATATTCTATTATTTATCGTCTTCATCTAATAACATTATAGCCATAGCAGCATAATTATGTAAATCAATTAAGGTATCTTTCATTTTTTCATCATTTACTAAAGTAATTTGATTCTTTTCAATATTCTGTAGTCTTTTTATTTTATCTCCCATTCTTACTAATACACCGATTACCCCATATTCCGCAAACGCATCTCCATAATCTTTATTTTTTTTCTTAAATAACTCTAAACCCTCATTTTGGACCATTTCCATTTGCTCTATTCGATTAGCCATAATATTTAAATAAATTAATATGTATTTAAATATTTTTTTATGTTCTTCGTCTAACAGCACCAAGATTTCCTGCTTGACATGATGCTCCTACGCGACCATTTGCTGTATGAGGAGTATAATAAAAATTATTACCTTTAATAAAAGTCATTCTAATACTTGGTAAAAAAATTGGTTGACCTAATGATGAACTAGACCCTTTAGTTTGATAACTTTTTCCGAAACTTCTAATTGTAAATTGTCCCATTTATATATATTTCATTTATTTTTATTTATATTAATTTTGTCGAGTTTCAAAATTATATGTATTCATCTTAAAACTGTCATTCCGAACATTATAGTTCCATTAATCTAATATAAAAATATCAAAAATTATCGTCTAGCTCCACCTCATCCGCAAGATGGTCCACGAGCACCATAAATCCCCGCCATATTGAAATTACTCCCTTGACGCATAGTAGGATTAAGTGTAGTTTGTTGAGTTGTAGTTAATAGACGCATTGAAGGGTTCTTGTAAGAGGTTCCTCTTGTTAAGTTCATGCTAATTTTTTGAGGCATTATATAATACATCAAGAAATTTCATAATAGTTTATTACTTATTTTTATTCTTATTTTTATTCTTATTTTTATTAGATTTTAAAGTATTTTCTCTAGGTGATGGTTCAGATTCAGGATATATATCTTCGACTACTGGTGTGATCTCTATCGACTTATCCTCTATTTTTTGTTGTTCTTTAATTTTTTCTTGCCTTTGTTCCTCAATTTGTTTTTGTTGTTCTTCTAATTGTCTTTTTTCCTCTTCTTGTCTTTTTTGTTCCCTTTGTTTTCTTTCTTCCTCTAATTGTCTTTCTTCCTCTTGTTCTCTTTTTTCTTCCTCTAATTGTCTTTTTTCTTCCTCTTGTTTTCTTTCTTGTTTCTTTTGTTTTCTTTGTTCTTCTAATTGCCTATCTTCCTCTAGTTGTCTTTCTTCCTCTTCTTGTCTTTTTTGTTCCCTTTGTTTTCTTTGTTCTTCTATTTTTTGTTGTTCCTCTTGTTGTCTTTTTTGTTCCTTTTGTTTTCTTTGTTCTTCTATTTTTTGTTGTTCCTCTATTTTTTGTTCTTCCTCTAATTTTTGTTCTTCCTCTTGTTGTCTTTGTTCTTCAATTCTTTGTTGTTCTTCAATTCTTTGTTGTTCTTCAATTCTTTGTTGTTCTTCAATTCTTTGTTGTTCTTCAATTCTTTGTTCTTCCTCTAATTTTTGTTGTTCTTCAATTCTTTGTTGTTCCTCTTGTTGTCTTTGTTGTTCCTCTTGTTGTCTTTGTTGTTCCTCTTGTTGTCTTTGTTGTTCCTCTATTTTTTGTTGTTCCTCTTGTTGTCTTTGTTGTTCTTCAATTCTTTGTTGTTCTTCAATTCTTTGTTGTCTTTGTTGTTCTTCAATTCTTTGTTGTTCCTCTTGTTGTCTTTGTTGTTCTTCAATTCTTTGTTGTTCCTCTTGTTGTCTTTGTTGTTCTTCAATTCTTTGTTGTTCCTCTTGTTGTCTTTGTTGTTCCTCTTGTTGTCTTTGTTGTTCCTCTTGTTGTCTTTGTTGTTCAATTCTTTTTTCTTCCTCTTGTTTTCGTTGTTCCTCTTGTTGTCTTTGTTGTTCAATTCTTTGTTGTTCTTCATTATTATCGCCAATTATTAATTCGACTTTTTCTAAAGGTGTTGGAGGATTAGGAGGCTGTATATTTTGAGGTTGTTGAATTGATGGAACAGGTCTTTGTAATGGTTGTCTTTGCTGCTGTTGTCTTGGAACAGAATTTCCTTGACGGTTTCTTCCTCTAAAATTCATAGAAAACATTTATAATAAACAATTAGAAATTAATTCCTCTTTGGAAACAAACACAAACAAGCTCCTGCTTTTCCTGGTCCTGTATAAGGACCAGATTTTACTATACCAAATGACCTGGTTTTGTTACCATAAACATTATTAGCTATAGCTATTGCTTGAGCTTGTTGTTGATTTGAAGCATTTTTAATACTTGTTCCAATTGTAGTTACCTGTTGTGTTCTTAAAGGTCCTTTACCTTTTAATCTAGCTAAATATCTAGCATAACTTCCATGTTTAATATCTACACCATTTCCACCTGGACGCATTGAACCTGGTCTGTCACGAGTAATAGATGACCGCGTAGAATTACCGTGTGAAGGAACAACTGTTATTTTAGATATATTTAAATTAGCAGGTAACGCACGATCACTCATTTGATTCCAATTTACATTACTGTATTTCGGGTCAGTAGATGGTGCTTGGTAAACGGATAAACTAGCAAGATTCATTACATATTCTGATGCGGGAACACGAACAGTATTCCATATTCTTTTTTGTGTAATATCAAGATATGAGCCACTAGGATCACATGTTTGACAATAAGTATTACTACAGCCTTTACACTGAACTACTCCATATACAATATCTCCAGTACAACTACAATCTATAATATAAGTTGGTGACGCCATAATATATATTATATTTATAATAAAATTGATTAATAAATTCTAATAAAATTAAAGATAACTTAATCAATGACTTCTAAACATATAATAAACTGTCCATCATGTTTTAAAAGCTTTAAAAGAGCTGGATGTTACGAAAAACATATATTTCAATGTCAGCGACGAAATGAAGAAAAAATACCTAATAATAAGGAATTGTGGGATATGATAACTCATTTAACGGAAAAATATAACACAGTTCAATCTGAAATGGAATATTTGAAGAATAAAATGGGGATACAAAATAAGAAAATAGATGTATTAGAATGGTTAAATAAACAAGAAAAACCGAATAATACCTGGAAAGAAATTATTGAAAATTTTGAAATGAAAATATGCGATTTAGACTTAATTTTCCAAAAAGGTTTAATTGAAGGTGTAGTTGACATTATGATTAAATATATTCAATCATTTAACTCAAATGATGTTATAAGATGTTATGAACAGAAGAAAAATGTATTTTATGTATTCAATGGTTCATGGGAAATTTTAAATAAAGGGGATTTTGAAAATAGTTACAAAGCTATCTATCAAAAAATTCTAAGTTCGTTTGAAGAATATAAAAATTTGAATGAAAACAAAATGAATGATGATGAATTTCAAATAGAATTTAATAACAATTTTGTGAAAATTCTCTGTGTTCAGACCCCATTTGAATCACAAAGTGTTCGTATTAAAAATAAGATATTCGATGAATTAAAAGAGAATTTTAAATCAATAATTGAATTAGAAATTTAAAATATATAATTATTATAAATAGTTATGGACTTTCAGCATTGGACAAATCATTATATTTTTGAGAAAGCTACAGCTATATTTATATTTATGTTAATTATTTCAGGAAATTTTTTAGCTGAGTTATTTCCTTGTAGAATACAAAAAATGTTAAAAGAAAATATATATGTAAAACATTTGGTGGGATTTTTAACATTATTTTTCTTTGGCGTATTAACGATACCCGATTTGGCTAATATTGGTGGAATTATTAATTCTTTTCTATTGTATTTTATTTTCGTAATTACAGCTAATGTAGATTATAAAATTTGGATTGTATTATTTGTGTTATATGCTATTATGTATTTTCTTCATTTAATTAAACAAGATTACAATAAAATTAAAGATGGAACAAAAAAAATGCATACAAGTAATGAAGTTACGATTTTTAATAAAATAAACATTGAACAGATAAATAAAATTCAAACACTAGTTATTACCCTAATAACTATACTTACAATTATAGGATTTATAATTTATATGGGTGAGAAGAAATTAGAATATGGAAACAAATTCAAATATTCAATATTTTTTACAGGCAAAACAAATTGTCAATACAAATCACCAAGTCATAGTTTATATGAGAAAATAGTAGCCTCGTTCAGGTAAATTGTCAAAAAATAAGTTTTAAAAAAAAATTGAAGTTCATTTCTTAGAATAAGTAAAAGATATCATTAAAAGTTCTAAGCAACTAAAGTTCTACAACAATGTCATCTTACTCAGTTTTCATTCCCCGTGTGTTCACCAATATTGGTGAGGAGCGTATTAGCTCAATCTTTAACCATCTTTCCATTGGAGATGTTAATCGTGTTGATTTGATTCGCAAGACAGGCAAGAATGGTGATAATTACAACATGGCCTTTGTTCATTTCAATCATCTTTACGACTCTCCTAGTGCGGAAGCCTTCAAGAGAGATGTGGAAGATACTGAAAAGAAGGCCAAGATTGTCTACGATGACCCTTGGTTTTGGTTGGTCTTGCCATTTGAAGAGAAGGAGAAGCCTATTCAGACACTGAATAACACTCTTTCCTTGAATGCTCAGTCATTCGTTCCACAGCATATGCCTCAGGGTATGTGGATGATGACGGCTGAAGCTGGATGGCAATGGTGTTGGCAACCACAGATGAACCATATGGGTTATCCAGTTGCCCCTATGTTGTCTGCTCCAGCATTGTCTACGCCCACAATGGTTCCTCCACAGGTTCTCTATGGTAATCGCAATGCCAATCAGCGTCAACATCCTAAGCGCCGCATCAAGGTTCCCGACCAACCCCAACCGCGTCTAGGAGCAGCAGCTCCGCCTAAGAAGGAAGAGTCAGTTAAGCAACGCGAAGATCTTGAAGAGGGAGAAGATGATGACGAAGGGTTTTAACTAAGGAAGGTAAGTTTTAGTAGATAGGTTTGTTTCTTAAGTAATTAAAAAAGTAAAAATAAAAATTAGGGAAAACCCTTTTTTTATTGTAGAAAATATGTAAATAATAAGATTATATATTTTCTAATAATTAAACTACAGGATAAGATGCTTGCATAGCAACTCCACATACACCTGGATCATTAGTGCTATCACTGCGTCCAAGTTTAATATATCCATCATCGCCCCATGAAGGACCCCAACTATTCTTAACGAGCCAGAACTCAGTTCCTTTCTCTTCTCCGTATCCAACAATAAGAACACCATGGTCTAGATTAGTTCCACAATCATCGCCAGTAAGAACACCACTCTTGTATAATTGGAAAGTCTTAGTATCAGCCTCAATAGCAATAGACACAGGTCCTCTAGAAACGGCTTCCTTTAAGTCGACTTGATTATTTTTGGTAACATCAACACATCCAGAGATTTCAACAATAGAATCACACTTTTGACAATCACCGCCTTTGGCAGTGTATGGATATGCGCTTTCAGCACACATACCTGTATCCATTGCGTATTCAAAAGCATCATCCATAAGGCCTCCATAACATCCGTGATTACCATAAGATTTAGAGCAATCAACGAGTTGTTGCTCAGATAAACTTACAAGTTCTCCCTTAGCAATAGCCCATGCTCCCTCCATTGCTCCAGTTGCGCTAAATGACCAACATGAACCACATTGCCCTTGATCCTTTACAGGAGTAACGGCCTTATGATCTCTCCAATCATATGATACAGCTACATCGTCAGATGAGGAGGTAAATTTCTTACAAGCAGAAGAAAATGGACCTCCCTTCATACCATTAAATCGAGAAAATTCATCTTGAGTCATATCAGCAAAAGGTGTAACACCTAATTCAAAACTATGGTCCAATTGATTTTGTTCATGAATATAATGAAGATTATCACGGAAAATATCGAATCGTTTTTCTAACTCTACGAGAGTAGAATATGATTTGTCAAATCTATGAATAAAATTCTGAAAAACGGTCCAGTGATGAGTATCGGTTTCATTAAAAGAAGCGACAGCGGTCGCAGCGGAAATACCGAAAAAAGTTACAATACTATAAAAAAGCATATTATACATTATGTTGATATATTCTTTTTAAACCATTTCTATTTACTACATAATATTTAAATTAAAAATTATGTAGTTAACACCATACTACTTAAATGGAGAACTTAAGATTGAATTTTTCTTTAAATTCTTCTGCTGTGTAGATAGGAATATTTTTTTCTTTCGCTGCTTCAGATTTTCCAGTTTCTTCGTCATTGTTTTTAATAACAACAGCAAATGTATTTTTACTAACAGCACTGGATTCATTAGCTCCAATTTCTTTTAGCTCTTCGCTTAATTCTTTATTACGAAATCCAGTAATTATAATAGATTTGTCAAATAACGGATTTGATTCATCCTTTGCTTCTACAACTGGTATGTCATTTAATTTGTCCTCTAATTTTGCCTTTTCAATAAAAGCCATAAACTTCGGTATATTGGTAACAAATCGTTCAGATGTTTTCTTCTCCATTCCCTTGATAGATTTAACCAGTTTTATCTTATCTTCGTCACTTTCTGAAGATGTTAATATATCAGGATATTTAACCAATATAGGATCAATTCGTCTTTCTCCAAATCCTCTTCCAAAAATATTGGAGACAGCCATTAACTTGGATAGATTAACCTTATTGATTTTTTCATGAATTGAATTATAAACCTTTTCAGCCATTTTCTTTTTAAATCCTTCAACCTTTAAGAAATCTTCTTCAGACATAGCAATGATTTGTGGCACACTTTCATAACCTGCTTTAATAATTTTTTTCACATTTCCTGGACCTAGTCCATCCACTTCTAATCCTTTAAAGAATCCAACTATGTTTTTCTCTCTTACTGTTTCATCTTGTTCAGCATCCTCTAGTATAATATCAACATGAGTATCGTTCCACTTATATGGAACATCAGGCATTTTTGCTTTGTCAGCAGGTTCAATAACATCCATAATATGGGGAATAACATCTCCACTTCTTACTAATTTAATCAATGCTCCAATTCCTAATTTATTATCTTCAACAAACGCAGCGTTAAAAGCTGTAGCATATTCGATTTTTGCTCCTCCTAATACTACAGGCTCTATTTGAATTCTAGGTTTTAAATATCCATCTTTACTTGGTGACCATAATACATTTAATACCTTTGCTTCGGCTACTTGATCAGATAATACCATTTTAAACGCAAATCCATGTTCTGGATTTTTATCAGTGCGTTTATAAATTTTGTCATTAGTTACAATAACACCATCAATTGTATATTCGTAATTCTCTCTCCAGTCAACTAGTATTTCAGACAATTCACTATTGTCAATACTATTTTTTACTTCATTAATAACGGTTATTACATCTTCATTTTCTAAGAATTCCATTTGAGCACTAGGAGTTAATGATGGTTTAATTACTTCATAAGCAACAAAATCAACATCTTTAAACCTTTCTGGATCGATTTTCTTTTGATTTACTAATCCTGCCACTAGATTACGCGAGTTGGAAAAATCATCTTTATATTTTTCTAAAAAGACAGTTTTTTTCATAATAATCTCTCCTCGAATAGTAATATCTTTTGTGGAAGGTAATTTTAAATAAGGTATTAGATGTGATATATCTTGACCAACCTTTCCATTTCCTCTAGTATATAATTTAGATTCACCGTTTTCAGTAGAATATAGTCCACTTATTCCATCTAATTTCGCAGATAGCACATATGGACCACTATATTTATCCTTCCATTTTGTCAAGGCATTAGTATCTGGTTTAATTTTATCCATTGAAGGCATATTATATGGAAGTTTCACTTTATTCTTATCTTGAATAGGAGCCCCTATTTGTTCTAATACCTTATTTTTGGGATATTTTTTTTCCATATACTCTTTAATAATATCATACTCATTATCGGTCATTAAAACATTTTCTGAATCATTATAATAGGCTTTATTTGATTCATCCAACATAGTAGACAATTGTTTTTCTGATAACATTTTCAAAGCATCAATACCATCTTTTTTAAATTCATCTATATGTTCTTTATAACCTTTTTTATCCTTTTTAACTTTCATAGTTTTATTTTTACTTGTTTTTTTAACTTCTTCTTCAGATTTGTCATTTTTTTCCTCCTCTATTTTTTCTCCATCTTTAGTTTCTAATAATTCAACAGATTTATATCCTTCTCTCTGTTTTGGTTCTTTATATTTCATTCCTAAGAATTCAAAAATTGATTCTTCTGTAGGAAAATCTATATCAACGGCTTCACCTTTTTTTCCTGCCGTCATTTTAAATAATCCATGTTCATTTAATGTTAATCCCACATCTAATGCTCTTTGTCTCATAACAATATTAAATGCTTTTGAACCGGTGAAATATAATGTAGCAAATGAATATTCTTTTGGTGCTGTATATAGAAAATCTAATCGTCTAGGAATAGAACCAGGTATCTCTCCAATAGTTAAACTTTTAGTTTTACCCCTAGTTAATACTTCTGTTACAACCTTTTCTTTGATAAGTTTATCCAAAAAATCATTAAAAACACTGACATTATTTTGATCATTGGTTATAATAACATCAATATCTCCTGATGTTTTTGCTCCTCTTCTGTAACTACCTACAATTTGATATTTACTACCTTCGGATGCGACTTCTTTGAATATTTTATCAAATTCTTTATTAAAATCCTCGATTTCATCTCTAGGAATTCTTTTTTGTAAAGGTTCGAAATATTTTAATCCAATTTTCTGTGTATCATTTAATTTATTTTCATTTTCTCTCAACTCTGCTATTGTTGTAATACCACCTTCAATTAATTGTTTTGCTTTTTTTGGACCAATTCCGTAAATTTGCGTAAATAAATTCATTGGATTTTTTCTTTCTCTTTCAAGAACTCGTAATGTTCCTGTTTTTTGAAATTCTTCCAATTTTTCCATAATAGTTTTGCCAATAGCAGGTTTACCTTTTAATTCACTTACATTTGTAATTTCATCAGGATATCCCATAATAGTTTCTGAAGCTTTTTTATATGCTCGTGACTTAAATGGTTCACCTTGTCTCATCATAATATCAGCCAATTCTTCCATAATATCAATTAATTCTTTGTTCATTGATTTACCTTTTGGAGATGGCTTTATATCCATATCAATTGTTTCTTCTATTTTAATAGGTGATTTAGACCTACTTTTGGACTTACTTTTGGACTTTGATACAAGGTTAATAGGTGATTTCGACTTACTTTTGGACTTTGATACAAAATTAATAGGTGATTTCGACTTACTCTTTGATTTTGAAACTGTTTTTGACTTACTCTTTGATTTTGATTTAGAAATACTCTTTGATCTTGAAGGAAATTTATCTACCAATTTTAATTTTTTTGACATCTTTAGTGCCCTTTTTTTAGTGATCTTTTTTAAGCTAACTTTTGATTTACTTTTCGATTTACTTCTAGACCTACTACTTGTCTCACAATACCCATATGTCTTTAATGTCCCTCTATCTGTTACTGAAGTAGCACATATATTTCCCTTATCAGTCTCTAAACATTCATTATTATCTTTCCACTGAAATTTAAAAGGAAATATACACTCTCCTTCTTTTACTTTTTGGTTCTTCTCTTTTTTTCCAAACTTATTAACATTTGTTCCTCGCATATATAAAAAAATAAATATTTTATTCTAAAATATTAAATAAAATATTTTAATAGTTTATATGGAATCTTATATTCAAAATTATGGACAATATAATACTATTGTTGATGGTAATATTATTGATGAAACTAAATGGAATATGGTATATGATGGAGATGTTTTAGATTTAGAAGCAAGGCATAATGATGAAGCTATTTATATGAATTTAAATAACGATGAAATTATGAAACTATTAGAAGTTCCCGCCAATAAAAAAACTATTCATGAAAGATTAGAACTAGATTTACATAACAAAAAAGAAGATTTACAAATACAACCTATTATTATTGAAGAAGTTATTGTTGATAATACTAGTAAACCTAAATATAGTAGGAAAAAACATCATAAAAAACACAAAAAAAACAAGACAAAATCTAGTAAACCTTCTAAAAAACGAAGTTCTAGAGAAAAAAAAGAATCTAAGAAAATTACGCCAGATTATTTAAAAACAATTTATTAATATTTTTTTTTGAGAATCTCTCTTAAAATAAAATAATCCGTTTCTGAAAATGACCTTGTCTCTCTCCTATGTTTATAATCGTCTTTTTGATCTTTTTCCATTAAATTAATATAATAAGGAGAAGCATATATCAAATTATGCTTATCTACCTCATAAATAGACTCAATGTATATCTTTTTCTTGTATCTTTCTATTACTTCTTTCAAAAAATTTGTCATTTCTGTAAATCTATCTTCATTAAAACAAAATACTAATACATACGATTGACGCTTTAAATTTCTTACATTTCCTTCACATTCTGTAAATTGAAAATGTCTCTCACAAAAATTATTATCCGCCAGTTCTATCGTGCCATTCAGTAAGTTTGTTATGTTTTTTTGCTTTCTTAAATCAAAAGACATCTCTATTTCATAACCCATTATACACTACCTAAACATTTTATTTTTTATTATCCCCCTACATTATGTAGAGACAAATATTTCACTATTCTCTATCTACATAAATATTATTGTTGTTTTTTCATAAATATTATAAAGAGATAATTTATATGTCACAAAGTTTTCAGTGGAAATCACAAGGAGGAATAAATAGACGTCCTGTTGCTAATGTTGTTAGAAGCTCTAATACATTCGGAACTGTTTTAAATGCTCAAAGTCTAGGGCAAAAATATACTACTATGGTTACAGAATCTGATGTTAGAGCTGATGAAACATCAGCCATATATAATTTTGATGATAATGAAATTAATTTTAATAATGTTATTTGTTATTATCCATTTAATAACACAACTGAAATTAATAGCATTAACAATCAATCTTTAGCTAACAATTTACAAACACCAAAACCATTTACTTTAAACGCCGTTGTTCCATCTACATTGACATTAACCTCAATAAATTATACTTATAATGATTCAATTAAACAAAATGTTCTTCAATTTCCCACAACTGATAGTAAAGTATTGGCTACTACTTTCCCTATTAATAAAGATAATGCCTTCAATTCTACTTCTACTACAGATATTACTACTGCTTTTACAATTAGTTGTTTTGTTAATATCAAAAATTCTGATATTTCTACTACAGCTGGTCAAAGTAAACATTTCTGTTTATTTGCTATGGATGATTTAAATCAAACCGCTTTACAAAATTTTAGTTCAAGTGGAAGCACGGTAACTGGCACAAAGAATTTACTTTATTTATGGTATCCTAATAAAAATGGAAAGGCACAATTATTATATGGATATAAAAGTCAAAATGCGGCACAATCCTGGTCATACATTAACAAAGAATCACCCAATCAAATACCAACTGATAAATGGACACAAGTAATATTGGTTCTAGCAGGAATATCTATATATGTAATTGTAGATGGTATAGTGGTTATTACTTCTTCAGGTAGTGAAATTCAAGGTGCTAGTTCTGTTCCTGACCAACCATTTAATATAAATCTTGGTCCTTATTATTATGATTATGATACTGGTGATGCGGTTAATTCTGGTTCTACAAATACAGCTACACCACAATTATCAGATTGTAAATTAGCCAACTGGGCAGTTGATGAAGAGTTAGCTTCTGCTGCTGCTAATCCAGGACAGTATGGTCATCAATATACAGTTGATGAAGAACCCAATAAAGAAGGATTATTGTATTATTTATTATCAAAAGATTTATGTTCTTTCTCAACACCTACTCTTTTTAGATCGGCTTTAAATCTAGGTGGCGATTTACAATCTTATGGAAGTAATAATTTTTATGGAAAAAATAATTTTTATACTAAAGTATATTTTGCCGACGGTTTCATTACTGATGGGTCTAGCAGTGTCGTAGTTACTAACGAAACTGGAAATGTTTTTATAGACTCTAGCACTCCAGTAACGACACAAAAAAATTCTTCTCTAATAATTAACAATAGTAGTGAAACAGGTGGTAATGATTTTATGGCATCTATGTTAGTATATAATTATGTTACAGACATTAGTAATGTTCTAAAATCTGATCTTCCAAACTATACTGATAAATTACAATTCTCTATTAGTGGAGAGAATATTTCTGTTGGTCATGGTTTTGGAGATTCTAGTTTTAATGTATTTGGTGACTCTGTTATGGATGGAAGTTTAAGTCTCATTAATAATGGTGTTTTAAATGTTACAGGTCCCATAGAAGCTAACGGTGGCATTAATACAACTGTCATTAATTCTAATATTATAAATGTATTTGATAAATTAGATGTTTCTGGTATTAATTTTACTAATGGATATATTGGAATTAGTCAAGATACTACAACAGGTCCTATAAGAATCGGTAATGCTGCGGGTAATCAAAATCAAGGAAATTATAGTGTTGCTATTGGTAATAATGCGGGTAATCAAAATCAAGGAAACGAAACTATTGCTATAGGTCGAAATGCTGGTTTTACAGGTCAACTATCTAATGGTGTTGCTATGGGTAATGGTGCGTGTGAACAAGGTCAAGGAAGCGGTAGTGTTGCTATAGGTCAAAGTGCTTGTAATGCTGGTCAAGGATCTGAGAGTGTTGCTATAGGTTATAATACAGTATGTGCACATGATTATAGTGTTGCTCTTGGGAAAGAAGCTACGACTACAGCTAGTAATCAAATTGTATTGGGAACTGCGACTGAAACAGTCAAAATTCCTGGTCAATTAGATGTTGTTGGTGATATATCATCAGCTAACATCACAATTTATAATACCGGCTCGGATGCTGCCCAACAACCAACACTTATACTTCATCCGGCATCATCATTGGCAATTGGTTACTTGGCTTGCACTAGTAATAGATTGACACTTCAAACAGATAGTGGAGGATCTTCTCCAAATAATACTTTAAATTTGAATAATGGAAACGTCGGGATTGGAACACTTACTCCTATTACTACTTTGGAGGTTATTGGTGATATATCAGCAAATAGTTTCATAGGAAATGTAAATGGTAATGCTGCTACAGCAACCGCTCTTAAAACAGCCAGAACAATTGGTGGTGTTTCTTTTGACGGAACAGCAAATATTGATCTTCCTGGTGTAAATATTGCTGGCAATCAAAATACAATAGGTAATGCTGCTACAGCAACCGCTCTTGAAACAGCCAGAACAATTGGTGGTGTTTCTTTTAACGGAACAGCAAATATTGATCTTCCTGGTGTAAATATTGCTGGCAATCAAAATACAATAGGTAATGCTGCTACAGCAACCGCTATTGAAACAGCCAGAACAATTGGTGGTGTTTCTTTTAACGGAACAGCAAATATTGATCTTCCTGGTGTAAATACTGCTGGCAATCAAAATACATCAGGTAATGCTGCTACAGCAACCGCTCTTCAAACAGCCAGAACAATTGGTGGTGTTTCTTTTGATGGAACAGCAAATATTGATCTTCCTGGTGTAAATACTGCTGGCAATCAAAATACTACAGGTAGTGCCGACACAGTTACAAATTCAAACCAACCAGCAATTAATTCAGTGGGATCGAGTCTCGGTATTGGGACAACTAGTCCTACTTCTAATTTAGATGTTGTTGGTACAGGTAATTTCACAGGTAATCTAACTGTAAATAATCCTACCGGTAATAGTGCATTGATAGATGTTATAGGACCTGGAGGAGGGGGTTCATATGTTATGTACGGTTTAGATACGTTCACCGCACCGACTAGATCCGGTCCAGCAGTACAAATTCGTGCGACAGATTCAGACAGTTATGCAGCCAATTTATCTTTTTGGACAGCGGAGAATACTCCGACGGCTCCGTCAGGTACACCTCAACAATTTGCTGATGCAAAACAACGCATGACCATCACTACTTCTGGAAATGTCGGTATTGGAACAGATAGTCCTGCTACTACTTTGGAGGTTGTTGGTGATATATCAGCAACTAGTTTCATAGGAAATATAACAGGAAATATAACAGGTAATGCTGATACTGCTACAAAGATTAGCACTATTGCTAATAGTGACATTGTTCAATTAACTGAGATACAAACATTAACTAATAAAACTTTAACATCACCAACAATTACAGGAAATATAACAGGTGATACAGGTAGTTTTACTGGAGTGGTTTCTGCTGCTACTCCTGGTGCTGGTGCTCCTACTTCTAACTTAGCTACTATAGATTGGGTAAATAGTCATACAAGTGGAGGTGGAGGTGGATGGAATGTTAGCACGGGTCCAAATGAGATAACAGCCATAAGTGGTGCTTATAAGGTTATTATAGGAACCGGTTTTCAAGGTGGAGAGACATCACTCGTAGTAACCGGTATCACTGAATCTACTTCTTTCAACTCAACTTCAGATGTTAGATTAAAAGAAAATATTACTAATTTAGATAATAGTTTGGATAAAATATGTAATATTCGTGGTGTAAATTATAATTGGAAAAATGATGAAACAAAAACGAAAACGGCTGGTGTCATTGCTCAAGAAGTATTAGAACAAATTCCTGAAGCTGTGAATGATAATGATAGTGAAAAATTAAGTGTTAATTATAATTCCATCATTGCTCATTTAATTGAGTCGGTAAAAGAATTAAAGAGAGAAATTGACGAATTAAAGTCTAAATAAATAATTATTTTAAGTTTATTTAAAAATAATTATTTTTAATAATACACCCATCCTGTTAAAATATATTTATCATTGGATACTGGTACCTTTCCTCTATGAGGAAAAGTCCAAGATGCTGGAAAAATTAGTAATTTTCCACATTCAGGTTTAATTTGACGATTACCCCAAAATTCAGTTTCTCCTCCCTCGTCTACATTATTTAGATACCATAAATAAGTAAAAACTCGTTGACTTTTATTTTCCCATTTAATATGGGCGTCATCATGGTATATATATTTACCAGTATTTTTAATGTATCTTTGAATTTGAAATACAGAATAACTTACTGGTTTGTCTGAAAATAAGGTATAATCGTTAGTACCTTGACTATTACTAATTGGCTCGTTAATTTTTTTTACATATTTTTTAATATTATGTAATATTTCATAGTTTAAACATTTAACAATTTTAAACCATTTATTTTCTTTATTATTTTCATTTGGGATCATTAGATCTAAAGTATCTTTTACTTCTGTATCAACCCCTCCAAATGTTTGACCTTGATGTGTATTTTTATCTTCTTCAAAATATTGAATAATATTTTTACATAAAAGTGGTGATAATGAATTATTATTTATATAGATATAATCTTCCATATTTTAAATAATAACTAAATATTTAAATATTATTATTATTTTTATTTTTATATTATAAGAAATGTCTGGTTCTGGTTTTTCATATAAAGGTGTTGATATAGGAAATGTTGTAACTTCTAATGATCCTGCTAACTCTACCACATTTAGTGATTATAATTTACAATATACACCTACAAGCTATGATTATCAAAAACCGTTAGATTTTAATTTATCACAACAAGGTATTAGTTTACACAATGATTGTACGGCTGTCCAATCCACCATCACGACCGATGTTACTAATGCAGCAGCACCTGTATATGCTAAATCTGTGAGACTACTAATGAGGGGTGGGCAAGGAGGAAAAGGAGGACAGGCAGGAAATGCAAAAGCAAAAGCAAACCAAAGCTTTGGTGGCGGTGTTAGTGCTACTGGAAATGGAGGATCGGGAGGGGCTGGAGGTTGGGGTACTACATCTCTAACCCCATTAGCCATAGATACAGGATCTAAATATACCGTAACAATTGGAAAAATAGGTAATACAGGAGCTACAGGCCAAAGTAATAGTCAAAATGCGAACGGTACAACTACTAGTGGTGTGGGTGGTACTGGTGGTATTGGTAATTCAACTGTTATTGTATTTGCTGATTCTAACGGTACAACACAGACCAATGCTAGCGTGGATGGTGGAAAAGGGGGAGCTGGTGGGAATGAAGCTACAGCAAAAACAAATGGATTAAATGGTAAGGTTAATAGTACTCAAGGAAACACAGGTACGCAACCAAATTACACAAGCACAGGAGCTTCTGTCGGGAATTCATATCCAGATATAGCTCCAGCCCAAAGCGATGGTTTTGTTCAAATAGTATGGTTATATGATTAATTTAAGGTTAATAAATCCAACTAATAAATATCTCTTTCCTTTTGTAATAGGAATACCAGAATGAGTAATTAAACTAGAATGTATAAATAAATCTCCTTGCATATTTTTAGTTATTATTCCATCTTCAAATTCAGTTCCACCACCTTCAAAGTCGTTAGGATTAGTTAATAAAATATTAAAGCTTATAAAAGAACCATCTTTATGGGGTTCTAAAAAATTTTGTTTGTTATGTTCATACTTAACAATAAATAAATCTTGAATATCTAATCCCATCTCATTCGGGATTTGGTATGACTCTTTAATAAAATTACAAATATTAATACTAGATTGAAAAATAAATGTAGAAATTGAATTTATTAAATTAACAGGGATATCTGTAGTTGGATAATTTATATGTCTTTTTGTAGTCCAACCACCGTTGTTAGAAGCATATTTTTCGGATTCATAAATAATCCAATTACATATATCTGAATTATAAAATCTATTATAAGTAAATCTTTGGAAAAAACGATTATATTTTATAGTATTTTCTTTTATATAATTTATATCGTTAATTATAGTTCCATATTTATTAATTAATTTATCATTTTTAATATTTAAATCAATATTTTTATCTGCGATAATATGACATGTGAGAGAATTATCAATCCATTTATTAAATTTTTTAAAAGCATTGGGATTATTATTATATAAAATATCTTCCATAGTATCAAAATTTAATTCTTGTTCTGAAATTGGAATATTCTTTATATCATCGGTATTTTTATTAATTAAAAAAATATTATTTTCTTTATAATCAGATTGATAATTATAATTATCATAATATTGTATATTAATAGGTTGGGTTTTCCAAATATTAAAGGCAATAATTATTCGTTCTTCAGTTAAGTCGTAATTATCAGTTAAAATAGCAGTTCCGTGAAAAAAAGAAGGATTAAATGTTATATGTTTATTAATATTAGGAAAGGAAAAAGAAAAATTATTGTCAGTATGAAATTCTTTGTAAATAAATTTATCCATATCAATATTACTCACTACTGTTGGAGTGTTTGTTTTATTAAAGTAAGAAACACATGATAACAATGGGTAATTATAAATAGATTTTTCTATTTTTTCATGTTCATCACAATCTACATGTAAACAGGGTGTTTCAAATTTATTTTTAAACCAGAATTCTACAAAATAATTGTTGTCAGTTAAATTTAAGTTTTTTGTATGAATTTTAGATAAATCATATACATATTTTTCTAATATATCGAAATTTGTTTTTTTAGTATTTAATAATCTGGTTCCTGTAAAATTTTTTTCTATAATCAAATTATTTATTTTTTCTTTGATTAAATTATTATATTCTGGTGTATTGTTTGTATTCCATACTTGTAATTCCATAATTCTATAAGATAAATTTTATTTAAATAATAATAAAGTTGAAGTTTAATATTTAGTTAACACTTATTTAAATATTAAATGGAACCTCCAACCTACTTAGCAAAACTAAATCCTCATGAAAGAGACAGTCGTATTGTCTTTGACGAGGGTCCTCATATTTACTACATTGATGGTTCTTCTGATGGCTATATGTCTGTAACGACTTTTAATCACGCTCACTTTGAGAAATTCGACAGTGACGCGATTATTGTGAATATGATGAAATCTAAGAAATGGCCTCAGAGCAAATATTATGGACAAACAGCTGACGAAATTAAGGCTGGATGGGATAAAAATTGTAATGAAGCAGCGGAAGCGGGAACCAAAATGCACTACGATATTGAATGCTATTACAATGAATGTCCAAATGATAATGATTCTATTGAATATCAATATTTCAATAATTTCTTGGCGGCTTATCCAGAATTAAAGCCTTATAGAACAGAATGGACTGTATTTCACGAAGAGCTTAAATTGGCCGGTTCTATTGATATGGTTTTTAAGGATGACGATGGAAATTTATTAATCTATGATTGGAAACGATGTAAAGAAATAGTGAAAACAAATGCTTTTGGTAAATGGGGAAACAAAGAATGTATAGAACATCTACCAGATACAAACTACTGGCATTATTGCTTACAATTAAATACATACAAGGCAATATTAGAGGAAAAGTATGGTGAGAAAGTGAAAGACTTATATTTAGTATGTTTACATCCAGATAACAAGAATAAAAATTATCAACGAATAAAGGTATCAGATTTACAAGAAGAAGTGAAAGACCTATTTAATTTAAGAAAAAAACAAATTGCGAACAATGCTTAAAAATAATTCCTGATAATCATATAATATGTTTTTCAAAAGTCCACAATTTGTAAAAGGTGTTAAGATATTTGGTTATGGATTAGCATCTTTTTTTCTATATAGCTTAACAAGTAAAATATATTTAGAATATACAAAAAAAAAGATTACCAACGAAGATGATGAAATTAAAGAAATACCATATACTTATAAATATTATGAAGAATTTGAGAAATTTCCAGTTATTGAGTTAAGTAAAGAACGCATAAAATCGCTTTTAAATAATGTTTTATTTGAAGCTACACCAAAAGGAAATGTTATAATGTATTATGATTACGATAAAGAATCGTTTAATTATTATTGTGATGTGAAAGATATATCGTATTTATATTTGGAAACAGTAGTTAGAAAATATGCTATTAATTTTAATTGTAAGAAATTAGTGGTGAATATTCAAAAGGAGATAGAAAATGCTACAAATAAATTGAAAGACTCTGAAGTAAAGGATAAAGATGTGGTTAAGAAAGATACTGGTATATTTGCATCCTTTAAATCTTACAATCGAAAGGGAACTGGAGGTAGTAAGAATCCAAAAAAGAAATATATTGTTTGTGAGTTCGCAAATAGATATTCTTATTGTGGTAAAGTAAGTGAATATAAATTTCTGAAAAAGGATGATTATAAGGTTGAAAAACCTCAAGAGAAGATGGATTATAAAACATTTAAGAAATTAATGGATAAAAAAAATAACTTATAAAAAAAACTAAAGATAGAATATATATGAATGAATTATTAGATGTTCCTAATCCTGATGAAAAAATAAAAGAAGTGTTAAAACAAGCAATAAAAAATAGAGAAAATAGGATTAAAAAAATAAATTCACAAATAGATAGTATTAAAAAACAAGATGCTGATGGTAATATATTTGTTCCATTAAAACAAGATCCTGAATTTAATGTTAAGTATGTTGGAACAGCAATTATCACTATCATAGGAGATGTTTTATATGGTTTTGGGAAAGGGGTAGAGTTGATGAAAGAAGGTATAGATAAACAGACCGGTGGACAATCTACAACAGGTGATAAAAAAGAAATATCAAAGGAAAATGTAAAAAATAATACAAATAAATTATCCCAGGTAATTGATAAGGCAAAAAACAAAGCAAATTATCAATCTTTAGGGGTAGATGCTAACGACACATTAAATAAAAGTTATACTGAAGCTCAAAGGTTAGGAAAAACAGCATTTAAGACTGGATTGAAATGGACTGAAGAGTTTATTAATATGATGATAGATTTATCATTAGAAATGACAGGAGAATCTAAAATAGGGGATACTCCTTGGCAAGAATTAAGTCCTCAGTTAAATAAGAAATTAGTTTTAATAGCAGGACTATTAAAAGAATTATCTGAAAATCCTGCCACGCGTGAAGCAGTAAAAGAGATTGCGCAAGCAATAGCTGTTACTATGATAGAAATTATGAAAGAAATTAGACCAGAATTAGACAAGGTTACTGATCAGGCATTAGTTATGTTGGATGATGTAAGTGAGAAAGCAATTAGAGGAGCAGCTAAAACAGGTTTATCTGTAATTCAAGCGTTTGTAGCTGAAGTTCCATTTTGGGGAGGCATTGTAGATTTTATAATAGCCATTGGTAAAGGGTTTAATGCTGTAATGGAAACATATAAAGTGTTTGTTACTAAGTCATCGCCTATGATGGTAGATACAGCAAAAGGATATGTTAAAACAGAAGATACAATAGAGAAAGGAAAAGATCGAATTACGACTGCTTATGATAAAGCAGCGGATACTTTAAAAGAAGCAAAAGATGTGGAGAAAAATATAGGAGGTGAGGTTAGTAAGGTGGATAGTATTGAAAATAATAAAACTCCGATGAAAGGAGGTATGTTTAGTCCTGACAAGAAACTAAAAAATAAAATATTAAAAGGTGGAAAAAGACTAAAAAGAACAATGAAATTATTTCAGGATACAGTTCCTAGAGTAAGATATAGTCATAAAAATAGAATACATAAAAACGATAAAAGTCGTAGAAATAAACGAAAACATAAAAGTCGCAGATTATAATAGTGCCTTTTTTTTAGTTCCTTTTATTCAGTAGATTTTGTTTTGTTTTCTTTCCACTTGATAAATCCTATGCTTTTTCTCAAATTAAATGACGATTCTAAATGATCACGCGCTATTTCTAATGTCTTTGATTCTTCATCTGTTAAAGAATTAAGATATTCCTTTTCCTCTTCTGATAGTGTTACTTTTGAGTCCATCTTATATTATATTGAATTAATTATGTTATGTTTAAATTAATTCAATTTTTTTAGTATTGTATCATACATATTAAATTACCACTCATTTTTACATTTGTTTTCTGAAGTATTTTTGTTACACTTGTATCTATAGTGTATCCGTTATTCACTAAAAATTCAAATAATTCCGGTAATTGATCTATACACATTAATTGATTTGTATCGTTTAACTGTGTAACCCCTATCACACAATTTGGTTTTCGACATATATTTGTATTCGCTTCAAATGGGGATAATTTATTAAGAGTTACTCTTTTTGTTATTTGCTGTAAAGGTCCAGTTGCTGATTGATTAAGTATTAAAATATTTGTATATTCTTGAACTATAGAGTCGTAATATGGTATACTTTTTAAAGAATATAAAATCATTTAATATATCATTAGCAAAAAAATTGAAGTTTTTAATTTAAATTAATTGATTAATAATACAATACTTATTATGTCAACTGAAAGTCAAATATTCCGATTTAAATTCTCTGACGAGTTTATTGGACAACTTACTCCGTTTGCCAAATTACATCAACACTCTGATAGAAATACATATAAAGAAGAATGGAAAAGATGGGTAGAAAATAATGATGAAATTATTTTAAACGAAACAAATCGATTAATAGAACTCGGTTATAATGGTAATATTACAGATAAAATGTATAAGAGTGGTAGATATTATTTTCGTAATAAAAAGGAACAACAACCAAGAAAGAGAAGACAATATGTTTCGATAGAGCATGAAGTTATTGAGATTATGGATACTCATATTAATAGTAATCTTGACACTAAACCGTCTGTTTCTTATGGACATTTCTCTGAGTCTTATTCTACTCAATTAGATGAAGAAATGACTAGATTATTAGATGAAGGTTTGACTAGAGATACAATTAAAGATAAATTTAAAAAAACATTCAAAAATAGATACTTCCTACTAACAAAAGCTTAAAAATATTAATTAGAATATATTAATGACAGATTTTGTAGAAAATTCTTTTTCTCTCAATAATCATATTTCTATTTCAAATAAGATTAAAAATATTCCTTATTTTTTTATTTATTTTAACTCAGTTAATAGTTATAAAAATTTAAATAAGAATTATAAAATACTACCAGAATCAAAAAGTAATGTCATACAGAGAGAAATTAAGTATAAAATTGTTACTCATATTAATAATAATTGTAACACATTCTATTTCAATCAGAATAATTTTTTAAAATCTCTCTACCATTTATGTTTTTCTTTAAACATTCTTCACAATAATAATATTTCTTTTATGCTTCATGATAATCCGTTTGTTTATTCTCAGAATAACCTACCATTATTAATGGATTTTTCATATTCTTTTAATTTATCTTCGATTAATTTCAACAATATTAAAATGTTTTTCTCTCCTTCTCTTCTTAACAATAAGTATATTCCTTTTGATGTTTTTATAATAACATATTTAATAAACAACTCAATCAAAACATTTAATAATGATTGTGCTGAAGCTATAATAGAATTATATTCGTCTTGTAGAGAGAAATTAAAGAAAGAAAGATTGTTGTCTATAATTAAATATTTCATTAATTATGAACCTAAACAGATTATCAAATATTTATTTCAGTTTAAATTATCATGGAGTTATTATTCGTTTTGTTATTATTTCATTTGTAATCATTCAGATTTATTATCACGCAATACATTGTTGGTTCCATTCTATATTTATATTAATTCTGACTTCAAAGAGAGAAATAATCATTTAATTAATGATATTCATAATCAATTATTCGATATTAAATAAGTAATAAAATATATAATTATTTATTTAATGTTTTTTCTTGTGAGACTTTCTCTTGGCAGACTTTCTCTTGGCAGTCTTTTTCTTGCTGCTCTTTTTCTTGCTGCTCTTTCTCTTAGCAGTCTTTTTCTTGGTAGTCTTGCTATGTTTAACAGCAACATCACCACTCTTTTTATATGTTTTTCCTGCCGCCTTTAAAACATCCTTTAACATAACAGTTTTTCCTTTTGCCTCAGCCTTCATTTTGACCATAGTCTTTTTAACGTGTTCTCTCCATGCGTTTGCCATTATATATTCATTCTATATTATAAAAAATTGAAATTATTATATTATCATTATTAATATTAATCAATAATGTCTAAACTTGCTTTAACGCGCTATCTCTATATTTATGATGAAGTTGGATTCTCCTTTATCACAGCATTACTTAAAAAACAATCTATAAATGAGTGTTATTTTTGGATATCTGAATTGTTCTTGTCTGGATATGAAAAAGAAAGCTGGGAATTAATTTGGTTTATTTATTATGACTTTTATTATATTAATAATCCTCAATTTATTCCCTTTATTCTTAAAAAACATAATAACGGGGAAGGAAATCTTAAAGATTTAATGACTGTAATTAAAAATTTATTCAAGTTTCCAACATCATCACAAGTATTTGTTACAAGACAATATAATATGAATATTAAAGAAATAACATCTATGTTTAGAGGTAAAAAACCTGCGTGGTTAGTTAATTCTATACCTACAAAATATCATGCTTTATTTCGATATATTGATAAAAAATTATATCATTTTGCTGTTGTATCCTTACCCGACACAATAGATTCGGAATTGTTTGATTCCCTTCGGATATATTTTAACTTAGGAGAAGAACAACTTAATGATATTAAAACAAAATTCAATAATAGCTACAATAACGACATACATAAATTATGGTCTATTATTTGTTTGTTAATATTTAATCCAAAATATACAGATTCCAAAAAGAAAATGTTTCTTGGATTGAGTGATGATGATTATCAAAATGTTTTAAAAATTCATAATGAACCTATCCCATTAAATAAACATGGAGAAATACAAGCTAGAAAAACTCTAATACATAAATGTTTATATTCTATTACTCCATTGTCTTCTTCATTTAATTTAATGAGAGACGAAGAAGATAGTATTAGCAAGTGTTACTGGTATCATTGGGAATATTATGCTTATAACTCTCCTATATGGAAAAATCGATTTGATAAGTATGATGTTGTAGTTGATGATGAAAATAAAAAAATAGTATTTAATGACGATGACGAAATAGAGGAATTTTATGAACAATATGGTTACGAACCAGATGAACAATCATGTGAAATACAAAATAAATTATTTGGATTGTTACCTGATAATAATTGGAAAAAATGGATTCAAGAAATATTTCCAGATGATCCTATTTACGAATTTAAAGATGATTTTAAATTTAATTATTAAAAAAATTGAAGATAACTTATAATATATTTTTATTACATATTATAAGAACAATGGTCAAGAACGCAAAAGGTGGTAACAAATCTAAGAAAATGGGACGCAAGTTCCTTACAGCTCCAATTAATAAAAAAATTCGATTAGCACAAGAAGAAGGAGAAATATATGCTGTTGTTACCAAAAATCTAGGTAATGGTATGTTTTATGCTAATGATATAGATGGTCGTGAACTATTATGTATTATGAGACAAAAATTTAAGGGTAGAGGTAAGCGTGATAATACTGTTAGTCCAGGAGGATGGGTATTGGTAGGTGTTAGAGAATTTGAATCTTGCGCCAAACCCAAACATGACTTACTTGAGGTATATACGGACTCAGAAAAACAAAAATTAAAGACTTCAGGCAATCCAATATTTTCAAAATTAAAAAGTGAATATGATAAAGGAGATACTGTTGAAGAAGAGGGTGGAATTTCATTTGAACATGATGATACAGATAGGTTTCAAGATTTACTTGAAGAAGTTAACGAAACTACCACACCCACAACTATATCTGGTCCTGTTATTATGGATGATGAAGGCGAGGAAGTAGACTTTGATGATATTTAATTCCCAGAAATATCTCGCAGACTATTTCTAATTGCTCGATCCAATTCATATTCGGGACTTCTATAAATATTATCTATATATGAATGTGGTATTGTATTAAAAAGTTGTTGTCTTCCGAAAGGATGAATTAAATTATTTAAAGCATTTAATGATTCTAAAAAATGAACTCTTGATGTATGTATAGGAATATTTTCCACATCATCTGAGTTATCATTTTTTATTTCTTTTGAATCTAATTTAAAACGACATATTGGACATTCTGGACATTGTGTTTCTAACCATATTTCTATTGCGTTGGAAACATACCCATGCTTACATGGTAATAGTGTTATCTCATCACCTTCTTTAAATTCGTCTTGTGTTATTGGACATTTATCATTTACACATATATCACTATCATATTGGATTTTTTTTAATTCTTTTTTCCCTTCATCAGAAATCACATTTTTATATGCGTTTTCTTCATGTAAAGAAGTATTTAAAATATCATTATTATCTTGATTATTTAATAAAAAGTTTCCGAATAAATGTCTTTGTTGTGATAATTCCAAATCTCTCAATGCTGCGGCATATCTTGTAGGATTATTATTATTAATATCATTTAAACTCATATCAAATAATGTGTTTAAAATATTTAAATTTTCCATTATATAAATCGTTTATTATTTTTTAAATCATTTTTTTAAATTAACTCTCCAATCTCGTTATATCTTTCTTTTTCTAACATTTTTACTAACATATTCCATGGAGTCAACTCCTTTAATGCTGTCATTCCCGCTTCTACAAATGAATTTAACAACATTGGGCTATAACCTGATAACATTGTTACATTGTCTTGATAAGACAATTCAGGAAATCCATCGGTGCTTCTAAGATTCCAAAATAAAATATGCGGAACTTTATAACCTTTTCCACATACTCTCACACCTGCTTCATGAAATTTATCTGATAGAATCTGTCTTACTGAAGAATTAAACGGAGAAGATTTTGTATGTGCTGAATCAAACTGCATATCAGACAATACAGTTAAAACGATATTCTCAACATCTTCAGCAGGAATTTTATTTTTTATAATCACATCAAGAATCATATCCATAGCTTTGTGAAAGTTAGTGTTCATTCCCCACCCAGCATCTCTTACTTTTACAACTTCATCTACAAAATCTTTACATTCTTCCAAGTTTACCCATTCTGGTTTAGAATTAAATGTCATTACTCTCTTGCCTAGTTTTGATTTTTCGCTTATACGAATTCCTAGACCCATCGCACTGTAAAGAGGATTTCCATTCTCACATTCCATTGACCCTGATGTATCTACCATAGCAATCATATTATCTAGACTCTTTGTATCTTTGCCGTTATTTTTCCAAGCTTCATTAATAATAAATCTTTCATCAGGATTCTCTACACTAAGAGCCTGTTTAATAAAATCAATCATACTAGTTTTTCTCCCTTTTACTTCGCTTTTTCCATCCTTTACATCTTGAATATATTTTAACATATTTTCTTTACAATTAATTCTATCAAAAGATTCCTTATTTTTATTATTTAAAAAGGCTCCTTTTTGTTTCATCATCGTAATACTCGTAACCTTATCAAAATTAATACTTTTCCAAGAGGAGCTACATTGTTTAATTTGTGTAGTATCAATGTATTTATTTATTGAGCTTACCAATTTTCTATAATGTGTTTTAGCCTTTCTCACAGCACTATCACACCATCCATGTTCACTTGAACCATACTCCTCAAAATAATCCTTTGCCAGTTCTTTATTAATCCATCCAAATTTGGAACTCTTTTCACGAGGAATCCATTTAGCTACCAATGAACATTCTTTTTTTAATATCATATTAGCATTGTCAAGTCGTAACTGACTATTAACTAATTTCATTATTTGGACTGGTGCTACTTCTGTTTCCGATAATTCATTTAAAAAATATTTTACATCTTTCCATGACCCAAGTGGTTTTTCGTTACTCTCTAAACCAACAAAGATTTTCAATACATTTACTGCTAATGTCTTGTCATATTTATATAACTCTCTTAAGATGATGTGTGGGATATTATATTCTCCTTTACCATTTTCAATATCTCTTGTATGTGCTAACAATTTTAATAACATTCTTTTATCTTCTACATCTCCTCTTTTAAAACATTCCATAAATTTATTAGCTAGTTCATTTTTTCTATTCTCGTCTGAACTCCTTACTAATTGAAATGATATTTGCAGTATCTCTTCTTGTTGGATATTACTCCAGTTATATTCAATATGATTATTCTCTCCATATTGAATATTCGTTTGCGTGTCTAATGCTGATACTAGTGCTGCCATGGTAATATATATTTTGAACATATCTTTAAATACATTCCTTATATGATTATTTAGCTTTTCGTCTTTTCGTTTTTGACTGTAATACATTAAATCTTACCCTTTTTGTATTGTTATTATTGCTTTTTTTTTCTTCTTCCATTAAAATTATATACAAATTATTCACATCTTGTAGACAATTTACAGTCGATGATAACTCATAGTCATCTAAGTATTTTAATTTTGTCATAAAATCATAATTATCTGAATTATATAAGAAATTTTTCAATTCTTTATTTTCAATAGTTAAATTATATACAAGAATGCTCATTAATGTGTATTTCTTGTTATCATTCTTTTGAGATTCTTTAATTAATCTTAAAAAGTCCTCTTTTTTTAACATATTATCTTCAAATAATTCTACTTTCCTTTCTTTTATTTTTTCTAGTTCCTTTTCCTTATTGATATACAGTATATTTGTCTTGATACTTTTATTACTTTCTGGATAAAACATTGTATAGTATTTTTCTTCGTCTTCGTAAGATTCTATCCAACTAGTATCTAATAAATCTATTTCTTCCATTATTAAATTTAAATATTATTACCTTTTAAATTTAACTAATCATCTTCTAAATATTCATCACTTTCTTCTTCTTCTTCTTCTTCTTCGTCCATTTCAAATTGTTTTGCGTATTCTTCATACTCTAATCTATCTAATTCCGCTTTGGCAAATCCATCTAATTCTCCCGTTTCATAATAATATTGTTCTGATTCTAATCTTCGCTTCTCGTAATTTTCTTCTATACACTGACACCATCTTTGAAACATTTTTTCATTTTCTTCATCATCCATTGCCTTTAATTGCTGTTGTGTAAATGTATCATTCCAACTTTTATACCAATTAGTTCCATCCCTACTATATTCTGTTCCAGAATGTGGAATTACTATTGTTGATACTTTTTTCTGTGAAATCATATTAAAATAACTATCCCATTTTTTATTTGGTTTTTTTTGTCTCATCATAATAGGTCCAGTCCATTGAGCACCTCTCCAATAGTCTGGATCATTTGGATTAATAATAAATCTACTATCTACTTCTGATTCATTCTGTTTTTCAATTGCCTTTAACCATTTTGACTCTTTTTTTTGTTTTCCTTCATCTTCCTTGGCACATTCAGTTGGTTTTAATAAATCTGGAAAATCTTCTTCGGTTGTGTTAAATTCCTTTTCTTTTTTTTCTTTGAACAAATTTCTATCATCTCTTGGTCTATCATCTCTTGGTCTATCATCTCTTCGTCTATCATCTCTTCGTCTATCATCTCTTCTTCTATCGTTTCTTGATCTATCATCTCTTCGTCTATCATCTCTTCTACTATTTGATGATGTAAATGTATTCCCTTTTAAACTATCAAATCTACTCATTGTATGTGTTGTTTTCTCTTTGTTACTAGAACTATATATTCAAATCGTATTTTGTGTTCATATTGTTTAGTTTATAATATATTAAGTATTAAAAATATCATTTAAATAATACCTATTATATTAATATGTGTATGGGTGGTATACACATGTTTCCTAACAGCTATTTATCGATTTCTATTATATTTTTAATTAGTAAATAATATATATATATTACAGGAAACAGCAACTTTATAATTATATTAATATAAAAAAGAATTGACTTGTTATATTGTTTTTTAATTAAAACAAATATTAATGTCAATTAACACTACAAGTTCACAATGTATAATAGATGATGTTGAAATTATTTCTCCATCTATTTGTATTCCTCGGGTATTCGCACATATATCTACACAAACCATTTCTGATATCTTTCAAAAAAAAATAAAAATTGGCCTTATTAAAAAAATAGATTCCATTCCTTGTGGAGGAGATGGTAAATTTAAAAAAATATTTATTCATTTTGATTTCTGGTATAATGATGAAAAAATATCACAAATTAAAAATAAATTCTTAAACGGAGATGTTATTAAAGTTGTGTATGATAATCCATGGTTTTGGAAATGTTCTCTAAGTAGAACAAATTAAAAAAAATGTTTATATTAAAAATTTTTTTTAATATAAATATTTCATTATATATTAATTATGCTTATTGGGTCTTTAGATATATATCAAAAAAATAATAAATACTACATTGATAATGTAAATCAAGACGATATTTTTTTAATGTTAATTGATTCCTTTCAATTAGATGGAAATGATTTTTCAACAATTTTCTCTCTATCATCTTTAAAAGAACATATGAACCAAACCATCTTTAATAATGTAACTACTAACAACTTATTAAGATCACTATACCAACAACTAGATTTCTTTAGAGAGAGAAATTATAGTATATCTTTTATGGATGTTTCTGATATTATGGTACTTAATAATGACAAATTTCTTTTCTGTAATACAGACAAATTGTTAGAGATTAAAAATGGAAAAATTCTAATTACACAAATATATGATAAATCAAATATATTTTTACCTCCTGAATTTATTACCAATGATACTATACCATTCTCTATAGATTATTCATCATTTTATTATAGTTTAGGTATTATGGTTCTCCATTGTTTACAACAAAAAGATAAGAGACTTTATTCCTTTGAAGAAATATTAGACTACTACAAAGAATATAACTTTTATTTTACAATTTCTCAATGTTTGAATATTAATCCATCTAAAAGGAAATTTATCATTTTTTAATTTCTAATGTTAATTTATATGTCAATTGCTACTCTTAAAAAAAAATCCCGTAATAATAGAAGATTTGCTCCCATTTCTGGTAGAGGAGAGAATGGTTTCTCACTAGTAGGAGGAACTAGAAATCATGGAGGTATTGGTCAATTTAGAATGATATCTAATACTACCAGAACACCTTATAAAGGAACAGAAGCTGTTGGAAACGGTGGTAATAATGGTAAATATTATAAAACTAAAACTCAAGGAGGTGGTTTAAACTCCGGTAGTTGTTGTACAAATGATAATACTATTATCAAAAAGGCATCTATGAATACGGCTGGTATGATTGATACAAAATATAAGTGGACCAAAGGAACATATCCTAACTATTGGGTCCAACCCGATGATAATAGTTACCAAATTAGTGGTGACCAGGCAACTTATATTAAGAATTTAACACATGCTTTCGGTTCGTGTGTTTTTCAAAATGTTCAAAATAATGGCCAATGTGGAAGTACTGTAGATTCAGCAAATTCTGGCTATGTTTATAACTGTAATGGTAATAGAAATGCTTGTTCTTATTATATTGGAACTAAAAAATATATTAAAATGCCTTATGCTAAAAATTTAAATCAACCTGCTGTTAGTTATGGTCAATATATTAGTAGTGGTGGTGTAGCAAAGAAAAACTGTTTACCTACACCTTCTTCTAGTAAAGCTTTCCCAGTAAGAGTTAATAATTCTTCATCCTCGCTGGGAAATAATATAATATCGACTGGAAAGGCAGGCGCAGGATGTAATATTAATCCTCTTACTTGGCAAGAAGCTCAACAGTGGGGATTTCTTCCTCAAACATGGTATCCTGGTAATCCTGCTGAAGGAACAACTGTTAATTATCCTAATTACGATAATTTAGTACAAAGAAGTTCCAATTATCGTGTTAATCCTCCTTCTGGTTATCCACAAGTAATTCCCAATACATAAATCTCAATAAATATATAATTATTTTAAATATATATTTTTTATTTCTATATTGTATAATGTCTACATTTGAATATATATTAGCCCATACTGATGCTTCTACTTATAATGGTGAAACTACAATCTTAGTTAAAAACAATAGCAACCCAAACCCAAACTTTGACGCTATTGGTCCGAATGCTTTTGAAGGATTGATTACTACAGGCAGTGTATCGCTTGAATTTGAGTCAGGTAGCATCTGTAAGTACATCAATAACAACGCATTTAAGAATTGTCCTGGACTTACAAGTGTTACTTTCCCTCCTAGTTTACAAGATATTAATGCGCAAGCTTTTCGTTTAGATGCCGCACCAACAACAGGCCAAGGTTTATCTAGTGTAACCTTTACCGATATAGCTAATTCTGGATTACTTATCATTAGGGCTGGAGCATTCTATCTTCAATCTCATTTAACATCCATAACACTTCCAAAGAGTCTAACCAATATTGTAAATCAAGCTTTTTTTAAGTGCGGTCTTCAAACTTTAACAATCGAACCAAGTGACACTACTGGTTCATCATTAGTTGGTATTGAACCTCAAGCTTTTCAAGATAATAATGGAATGACAGTAAATATAAATAGAGTTACTGCTACTACAATTGGTGCTACTCATCCATCACAAAGCACATCTTTCTTTGGAGCAGAAAATGTAATAACAGTCAATTATCCTAATACATTTAATTATAAAGCCGGTGGAGGTAATGCTACTCCATCATCTGATTATAATGGTGAAAATACAATATTAATTGTAAATTGGACTAATTCATCTGGGGATGTTGCTATTCCTGCTAACGCATTTGAAGGATTGATAAGTCCTTCGGGTCCTCATCCACCTGTAGGCAGTGTATCACTTGTATTTGAGAATGCTTCACAGCCTGCTAGCAATACTGTATTAATTAATGACAAAGCATTTAATAACTGTCCTTCACTTACAAGTGTTACTTTCCCTATTAGTTTAACTGGTATTGGTAATAATGCTTTCACCTTCTCCCAATCTTTCCTCCCTATAGGAGGAGGAGGTTTAACTAGTGTAATCTTTACAAATATATCTAATTCAGGATTACTTAGTATTGCTAATGCTGCCTTCCAATATCAATCTAATTTAACATCCATCACACTTCCAAAGAGTCTAAAAGCTATTAAACAAACTGCTTTTGACAGCACTGGTCTTAAAACTTTAACCATCGAACCAAGTGGATCTGGTTCATCATTGGTAAAAGCAGATATTTACACTGATGCTTTTTCGAATATTAATGAGATGACTGTTAATATAAATAAAGCTACAGCTAACACACTTGACATCACTCTTCCGTCTAAAACCACATCTTTCTTTGGGGCAAACGGTGTAACAACAGTCAATTATCCTAATACATATGAATATACTTCTGGGACCACTGATCCATCAACTGATTATAATGGCGAAAATACAATATTAGTTAAAAATAGTGGCAACCCGGTAATGGGTTCTGTCTACGGTGTGGGCCCAAATCAAATCAATGGCAGTTTTCAAGATAAAATTATTGCTTCCTATGCTCCTGTATCGCTTGAATTTGAGTCAGTTAGCACTATAACAGAGATTTACAACAAGACCTTTTTTAATTGTCCTGGACTTACAAGTGTTACTTTCCCTACTAGTTTAACCAAAATTGCTTATGATGTCTTTCAAACTTCCTTTAACCCTATTCCAAATTTCTCAGGAGGTTTAACTAGTGTAATCTTTACCGATATAGCTAATTCATCATTGACTGATATTTTTTCTTCTGCATTCCAATATCAATCTAATTTAAAATCCATCAAACTTCCAAAGAGTTTACAAACTATTGGACAAAGTGCTTTCGGAGGTACAGGACTTAAAACTTTAACCATCGAACCAAGTGGAAATCTTTCATCGTTGAATACTTCAACGAGTATTAATCCTACTGCTTTTTCTGGTGTTCCAGATAAGATGACTGTACATATATATAACGCTACTGCTAGTAATATCAATATTCCTGTTCCGTCAAACAGTACAACTTTCTATGGGGCAAACGAGGTAATCACAGTCAATTATCCTGATATATTTTTCCATATTGATGGGGTGACTGACTCATCGGATTATAATGGCGAAAGTTCACTTATGGTTAGTAATACTGCTGCTGGTAAGGTTTCTGCGAATTCTTATAATGGTAAAATGCTTTCTTCTTATCCTCCTGTATCGCTTGGATTTGACTCTCCTAGTTATACAACAACAATTGAAGATTCCGCATTTGCTAACACTCCTTCACTTAAAAGTATGTCAGTGCCTAATTCTTTGAAATCTATTGCGCCGAACGCTTTTTCAAGTAGTGGATTACAGTTTGTAACAATATCTAAAAATAATGGGTTAGGGGTAAAGGTTCAGCCTGGAAAACAAGTATCCTTTTATGGTGCCACTGTTGTTATGTCACTTCCAGCAGGTGAAATACTTGAAATATCTACTGACATTATATTTCCATATCCAAAAAATGAAAAAAATAAACGATTATTAGGAGTCAACCAAAAAATTTCTAGTGGTTTAGCTAGACCTAATTTTAAATTCCAAACGAATCAATTTAGTGCTGGTCGCTCTAGAACAGCACAATCGAAACAAAAGGCAAATGGTCCATATACTGTTATTTTTCCTATTCGCTAATTAATTCTCTAGGTTTCATTCCTCGATTGATAAAACGATTTCCTTGACTAATATGATTTGTAGTATAATCTCTAACTTTACATTTAGTTAGAGATCCAATATTATTACTATAAATGATATATTTTATATTTAATTTTTTCATAAAATCAGCACATCGAACACAGGGTGCTGAATCTTTATACTCACCCTCCCCCTTTTGTTGATGTCCCTTGTTTTTTCTTACAACATACAAGCTGACCTTCTCGTAAAAAGCACGGCCGCTTATTTCGTGCCGACGACAAACTCTTCTTCCTCAATATCCTGTCCAATCGCCTCATTACATCTATTTCAGCATGACACGAACAAGTATTAAATAGAAATCCATCGCTAGAATAACATCTATCAGAATTAAATCCTTTGGCTACAACTCTTCCTCCCATTACAGCTACACAACCATGATTTTGCTGCATAGTTGATTTATCGGCTTCCCTCAAAGCGATTTGGGCAAACTTCTCGTCACGGTTATTACAGTTATATCTCGTCATTTTAGTATTTGTTAATCGGTTCCTCAAAGTGGTGCAAATCAATTTTATTTTTAATAAAATAAAATTGAATCTATTTAAAAGATTATTATTATTATTACTATTATAATGATTCCTACCAGCGATTTCGTAACACTTCGTATTTATGTTTCCCAAGACAATGAAAGTCTAAGGAACTTTTATAGACACCGAATTGATGAGCATAACCAAAAGGTTTTTAATGATAAGTATGCTGATTCTGGTTTTGATTTAGGACTCCCCCAAGATTTTCTTGTAGATAAACCAATTGGATTTAAGGTCCCTTTAGCAGTACATTGTTCAATGTATAAGGAAGATGGAACTCCACAAGGATTTTCCCTATTGCCTCGGTCTAGTATTGTTAAGACCCCTCTTAGACTATCCAATTCAGTCGGGGTAATTGATAGAGGTTATCGCGGTCAAGTAACAGCAGTTGTTGATAATCTTAAATATAATTCAGAATCTAGATTACAATTAAATTCATTGGAGAGATATTTCCAAATTGTTCATCCTTCATATAATCCATTTAAGGTTGTTTTAGTAGATAATAAGGATGATCTTGGTTCCACATCAAGAGATGAAGGTGGTTTTGGTTCAACTGGTCGTTAAATAATTGATTTATAAATAATTTAAAAATTTTTTTATTTTAGTAATTTCTCTCTATACTATATAATGGCCTATACAAGAAGTATGCGTAAAAGAAGTCTTTCTAAAAGAAGATCTTATGCTCGTCGCGTAAGAAAATCTCCTTGCCGTGGTAAGGGTCCTGCTGCTTGCCGCGGACGTGCTGGTTGTAAATACACCAAGGGTAAAAAAAGAACTTTCTGCCGTAAAAGCAGAAACCATAAAAAGGGAATGAGAGGTGGAACCACCCATTACAATGGACGTTCTACTATGAATCCTAATACTCCTCTTAACCAAGCTCTTGATGCCGAATAAATATTTAGCATTATATGATAATATATAATTATTATATAATGAAAACAACATTTGATATTGATAAGTCAATGAATAATATTATTAATTATTATGATCAAAATATGGGCGGAACATTAGTATTATTATTGTCAGCAATAATAATATCTTATTTTTCAGACAAAGATTACATTAAAAGTGTAATTTCTCTCATCGTTGTATCCTTTGTAACTTGGCATGGTCATTTATCACTTCATAAATATCCGAATAATCCCATAAGTAAAATACATTCTTGGACACATCATTCTCCTTTTGGAAAAACTTTTTTGGGGAAGTTTTTAGAATATTCCATTATTGAAACATTCTTTTTTGGAGGAGGATTATTACTGTTATTCATTATGTGGTTTCACAGAGAATTTGGTTATTATATTCTTAACCCATATATCATTTTTTGGTGGACTTTATCTGTTCCTATAGTTCATGAATTATACTATCATCAAACTAAATCAGATAATATACACAATCTTCATCATAAAAATAATTTACATAATCTTGGTCCAGATATTTGGGATGTTGTTATGAGATCAAAAAATGATGGAGAGATAATAGAAGATGAAAATACAATATCTATTATTATGATTTTGTGGTGTTTATGTATTATTCCATTTATCCATTCTAAATATGATTTTATAAAAATATTATCAAATTAATTTTTAACACAAATAAACTTTTTAACCGCACTATTTCTTCGTAAAGCAATTAATAAATATATTACCAATATTTTTAACATTACTAACAATAAACATATCCATAACATTTCTAATGTTATTAATGCTCTATTATCTTTTGAATATTTATTACCGAATAAATTTATTGTATTATTGGCCATTAGATCTATCATACTATCATTACTTTCATTATTGCTATATTTATCTTCAATTAATGTTATCGCACAATCACCTAAAATATAATTACTAATTATTATCATAAATAACATTATTCCGATTATTGCTAAGGCAAAAATATTATACGAAAATAATACTACAATAGCAAATAATAATGGTAATATAGAATGTAATAATGATATCAATAATTTTACTAACTTCATCTTATACTATATAAAAATATTTTCTTATAAATAGTTTTATATATCTTTAAATTAATTTAGTGGAGACGTTAAATTGACTAATTAATATAGTACCTATAATTATAATGAATATTATATCAAGTTTTTTTAACAAAGGAGAAGAAAAAGACATTATTGGTGATATAGAATCAGGTAATCTTGATGATGACAGTTCTAATAGTTTGGACGATGATATGTCTACAGGTTCAAATGCTATACGACCTGTTAAACTTGTTAATAAACAACAATCATATGATAGAAATAGTAGTGATTCTGGCTCTGAAATTGATTCTTGTCAAGGAACGATGGATAGATTAAGGTTAGAGACACAGGCATACCGAACATTTAATACAAAAGGAAAATTAGTTAATTTAACACAAGATTTTTTTGATACAGAATGTGATGGTTCAGATTTGGAAGAAACAAAGAGAGAAAATAGAGAAAATAGAGTAAATAGAGCTACATATAATAATTATAATGAATTTCATAATAGCGGTAAATATAACAGATATGTTGAATCTGAATCTGATTCAGGAAATGAACAATATAAGAATGTTCCTTTATTAAAAACTATTTCTAGACATAATCACCATAATCAGAATGAACCTGTTAATATTACATTATCTAGATTAAAAGCCATATTATCTGAACTTACATGGAAAAAACATACTCTCGAGGATATTAAATTGTTTGTTGATAATAATTTTACTACTAATATGGTATCATTATCATCAACACATCTAGATATTATTGGAAGTTATTTAAATAGTCAAAAATTGATATATCTAGAATCAAGTCATTATACATCCAAATGGTTAAATATGTTAATGATTCCAACTATTATTATTTCTGCTGGAGCTTCAGTTATTAGCGGGACAGATGATATGATTCCAAACTCATCTCTTATTATATCGTCTATTACAGCTTTTAGTGCTTTTTTATTAGCTATTATTAATTATTTGAAGTTAGATGCTGCTTCTGAAGCACATAGAATATCTGCTCATCAATATGATAAATTACAAAATCATATTATGTTTTATTCTGGCAAAACATTATTATTCAGTAAATCTAGTTTTAATTATCATACACGAAATGACAGGCTTCAAAAAAAACAATTGGAAGCACAAACACAAGTTCTTGCCGACTTAGATAAGGCCAATGTTAAAGCTACTGAAAAATTTAAAAGTGATAAACAACTTATTAAAGATGAATCCGCAAAACTTCAAAAGGATGTTGAAGATAAGCTTATTCAGAATAAACAAAGTTATATCAAACAATATGATGATATTAATACCGAACCTCCAGTATCTATAGAGGAATTAGAACACAATGCTGTAGCGGAAAAAGAGAGAATACATATAAGAAAAGTTGAGAGAATTAGCCATCGAAGGAAAAGATATGAAAACAATAAAAAAGCGATTATAGATTCTCAACAGACGAGTATTTCTAGAAAAAATGACGAATTAAAACTTGCTCTTACTGAAGCAGAAAGTTCAGATTATTGTGCATTATTTGATAAATGTTCAAAAGAAATTGATTTTGTTCAGGAGAAGATAAAAGAAATTAAAGAAACAAATCAATTTGAGGTTCCGAGAGAAATTAGATATCGATATCCATATAGTTATAATGCTAATGTGTTTACTATTATTAAAATGTTAGATGAATTTAAAATAGTTCTTACTATTAAATTGTTTAATGTTAAAAATGGTATTCGTTTTTCTACATGTTGTATTAAAGAATGTAAGAGAATATTAGAAGAGAATAACATTACGAGAGAAACTTATAAAATGATTGAAGAGGAAATTGATAGATTATTTGAATATAAAAAACGCTCTATTAAAAAAACTCAATTGATTTATGAAACATTGATTACATTATCCACCGCATATATTGAAGTAGATAGAGTTTTTGCCGATGAAATGACAAATGCTGAAACCAGAAAAAAATGGTTTTTATGTCTTACATTCTTTCCTTGTATCTCATCATTTGTCCCCAAACTTAAAAAGGCTAAAAATAGTTTATTAGGTAAAATTGTTCTTTCTATGACCAATTCAAAAAATATACAAGAAATTGAAAAGGCAGATGAATATGATGAAAGACTGGATGGACTTATTGTATAAAATAATATCAAACAATAATTTGATATTATTCTTCTCGGTTACCGGATTTGAACCGGTGACATTTCGATCACTACATAACTACTACAGTCAAATGCTCTACCACCTGAGCTAAACCGAGAGAAAATAGAATATTATTAATTCTATTATATTAATTCTATTTTTATGTTTAAGTTATTTAATGAAAAAATATTTCATTTATTAATTAATTTAAAATACCTAGACTAATAATCTATCTTCAATTTCTCTCTTCTCTTGTTGAATAAATTCAGAATACATCTCAATGTTCTTCGTTCTTAACTCATCATCAAAGCTCCCCATTACAAATCTAAACACACTTACCTTTTTCTTTTGTCCTAGTCTATGACATCTGGCTATAGCTTGCTCTTCTACTTTGGGATTCCAATTTGGGGTCACAAAGTAGACTTCACTATATTCTTGAAGATTTAGTCCTTCATTACCTGTCTTGATTTGTAATATCAAAACATCTAACTCCTTAGATAGAATAGCAGCTCGTTTTCCTTTACTTACTCTTCCATCTATAAAGTCAGACCTTAGTCCATGTGCGGTTAATTTCTCAATCAAATAATCGATTTCTCCTTTAAAATTAGTGAATAAGATTTTTCGATGACCGTTTTCCTTTCGTTTCACAATAACATCTACTACATTGTCCATCTTGCTATTATAAGTCACACCAGATATACTATCACTACTCACATAGCCCATTTCCTCTAACTTGTTCATATGCTTTTTTACTAATCCAGGATAGACGCAAACCATACGAGCATAGGTCATCATAGCTAACATCATTCCTCTTTCGAGTGGCTTTTGTCTTAGCAAACTAAATGATAACTTATCGTGAATTTCTTCGGAAAGATTCTTTTCACAAGCACTTTTCCACGGCGTGTTTATTCGTTGTATAGTCAACTCTGGTAATTTCAAACCAACCTCTTTTTTTGTTCTTTTTAAAACTATCTTCTTCATAATATCTTTCAGATTCTCCGTTTTCATGAACACCTTATTCGATATCTTAAGCACCTCAAACAGCGAATATAGATCATTGATGTGATTCTGAATTGGAGTCCCACTTATCAACCAAGTAATTTCTGTTTTCAGATCGCTTATTGCCTTAGTTACTTTCGCCTTGCGATTTCTTAAGTGATGTGCTTCATCACAAATGACCCTTGACCAATGCACCTCGCTCAGAACATTATATTTCTGAGCATCACTAAGAACTGTTCCATAAGTTGTCAACACGACAGGGATACCAGACAACATTTCTTTTGTTAAAATTTTTTTTATTTGACCATGATAAACCAATACACTATGACCAGTTGTTTTCAAAATCTGTTCTCGCCATTGTTCTACAAGAAATACTGGAAGAACAATCAAAGACGGCATCTTGAAATTCTTCATCATAGTGCCTATCATCATAATCGTTTTTCCTAATCCCATCTCATCGGCTATAATACCTCCTCTACAATACTCCTTGCTATTCTCTCTCTCTATGCACCATTCCACTCCCTTACCTTGATACTCCTTATAGTCAAGATTGCTATGTTTTACGAAATCTTTGAATTCCATTTTAAATTTCTTTTGATATCAATACCTTTGTTTGACAAAATACACTTCAACTTTTTTACGAGTCACAAAGTTCCGTTATATTTTTAGTTCCGTTAAATTAACTCAATTTTATTGACCGTTACCTTTTCTTTATTACCTTACAATTTAAGCTAAATTTATTTCAATTTTATATTTTTTTTATATTTTTTTTAAATTTATCGGGTAGTTTCCCATATGGATGTGATGTATGAACAAAATCTTGTAATAATTGTGTTAATGATAATACCCCAAATACAAATAAGAAAAATTTAGTATGTCCGGCGACACAAACACGATCTTTATTTCTTCCCGAAAATAATATAATTAATAATATACCCATACAAAATGTGAATAGATTATGTAATCTTTCTTCATAATGTGCGTATTTCTTTTCTTTCTTCTCATTTCCTTTTCTAGATTCCATAATTTTCATAAATAAACAGAATACGAATAATATCTTGACAATCAGAATAAAATATAAAAATCCCTCAAACAGTAGCGAATTCTGAGAACTTTCATCCATTTATATTATTTAACTAGATTAAAAACTTATTTAAATGTTATTAATAATCATTTAAAGCCATATCTTGAGTATATATTGTGTAGCGATGAGGGGGTAGTCGTCGTTACAATTTTATGTGTTCACAGCAATAATTATATTTAAATTGAATAAAGCACATAGCATTGTTTCCGGAGTATTTAAAATAAAGGTAAGTATTTTTTATCCCCTCTTTAATTATTAATCAACTAATTATTTAACTAACTAACTTTTCTCTTTTTGAGCCTGTAAAGGCTCTTGTTCCTGTAGCTCAGTTGGTTAGAGCATCGGTCTTATGAGCCGAAGGTCTGCGGTTCGAGCCCGCACCTGAACAATGGATTTATTTATTGTTCCATAAACAATTCTTCTTCTTATGCTCAGATGGCCGAGTGGTCTAAGGCGGCAGACTTAAGATCTGCTATCTTCGGATGCGTGGGTTCGAACCCCACTCTGAGCAATAAAACTGGCTTTGTATGATTGTGCCGGACCAAAACAACATTCATTCCTACTTACAGCAAAATATTTAAATTATAATGAGAATAATTAATTTTATTCATAAAATGACTACATACAGCAATTCAAATTCAAACCTAATTATTTTAAAATTAAATGAATCGTAGTCAGCATCAGTAGGAAGCATTTCGCTCTTATAGTGTAGTGGTTATCACTCAGGACTTTGAATCCTGAAACCTGGGTTCGAATCCCGGTAGGAGCTCATATAAACCCGGTTAGCTCAGTTGGTAGAGCGCACGCCTTTTAAGCGTGTGGCCGTGGGTTCAAGCCCCACATCGGGTAAGGGGGTAGGACGACCCCTTCGCCTAGAGCGAAAAAAGTCCAATTGGGAAATGGGGAGACGATACCTCTAAAACAAACGGCGTCTCACAGTCTTAAGCGGGAAAAGGGGAGAAGGGGGCTTAAGACACGGGTAGATAGGAACTGGGTAGATAGGAACTGGGTAGATAGGAACTGGGTGGTAGAATTTGCGTGGAAATGGAGGAACATATTCCCAAGCCCGGTTAAGTGCTAGATGGGTGCCGATTATTTAACAAAATTAAACCTCTGAGCAGTGTACAAGTTTTGAGTTAAATGACGGAAGTGTAGTGTTTCACAGTCTTAAGCGAGGTGTGGGGCTTAAGACATAATAAATTTTATAATAAATCAGGGTGGCGCAGAGGCAGCGCGTCGGGCTCATAATCCGAAGGTCGGAGGATCGAAACCTTTCTCTGATAAATGACCTGAATATGTCATTTGACCGGAATATGTCATTAAACTATTCAAAGCTCTCATAGCTCAGTTGGTTAGAGCATACGACTGTTAATCGTGAGGTCAAAGGTTCGATCCCTTTTGAGAGCGGTTAAAAACTTTATAAATTAGAAATATTTTAAATACTTTTATATTTTATATGACTAGTCCTAATATATTTATTATGTCCATTATTTCAACTATTATATTTGGATTAATAGATGCTTCTTTTTTTTTATTAGGCGAAGAAACCTTACAAAAAATATTAATTAATAAATACAATTTTGATCTACCAATGGCTGAATTAGCTACGGGTGGTTTTGCTGCTAGCTTATCTATATTTGTTGCTAGTTTTATTTCAAATCATATTCACAGTAAATACACTATTATAGATAGTCCTATTATTGATGCTATAGGGATAATTTTAGGAACCTTAATTATTCTATTAATATATATTCATTTCTTAAAAAATAAAAAATAAAAAATAAAAAATATGGTTTATATGTAAGCCCGACTGGCTCAATTGGATAGAGCATCAGACTTCTAATCTGGGGGTTGCAGGTTCGAGTCCTGCGTCGGGTGCGTTACAATAGTGCGTTACCAAATTAATTATAATGCTTATTGCTTTATAATTAATCTAACAGATTTAAAGTTATACCTATTATTATATTAATAATAATACGATATGATTGCTGTAAATAAAAAAAATGAATATTCTGCTTTTCTTAAAGAAAAACTCATTGATAAAGGATGGCAATTTATTGAATCTAAAGAAAATAATATTGTTCTCAATAAAAAATATTCAGAACTTGAAGAAATCAATATTCTTATTGATAACAAAACAAATGACTCATATGTATTTCATCTAACATTACCTCTTAAAAACTCTATATTTAGTTTTTATAAGAAGATTTATGACGAAGAAACATTTTCTACATATCTTGAACAATATATTGATTATATTAGTTTGTAACTTTTTTTTAATATATATCTATCAATTATAATGAATGATTCCCACTCCATATCTGTAGACTCAAATGCTACCACTGAACCTATTAATACTAGCATTATTGCTCCAGAACAAGTCGCTCTTATTGATTTAGCAAGAGATACTATTTTATTAGAAATCAAAGACCAACTTTTAAAAGAATTTAAGGACCAAACTCTTGATAAACCTCTTCTTATGAAATTAATCATTAGAGGTATGGAAATTGTAGAAACTACTGATTTCAAAGGTAGTGACCAAAAAGATTTAGTCATTGATATTCTTATTAAATTATTGGAAACTGATGGTCTCAATGCTCCTCATAAAAATCAACTTGTTACATTTTTAAAAGATGATGCCACCAATGTCATTGATGTTATTGTAGATGCTTCTAGAGGAAAAATTAATATTAATAAACTAGAACCATTAGTTACTCGATTAGTAACCTGTTTATTCTCATGTTTAAAGAAAAAACAACAAAATAAAGTATAAAAATATATTATGACTTCAAATTCTAAATTACAACTTGAACAGATTTTAAATTTTTGTGAATCTAAATTAAAATTAATATCTAATGACTCTAAGTTTAATGGTTTTATTGTATTTTTAATTCATTTACTTATCCAATTGGTCAGTTTCTATTTTTTAATTCTACATCCAATCGGTTTTATGTTCTATTTCATAGTTGTTGTTTGGACACTTATATTAATATCTAATTTTTACTTTCATGGTTGTATATTAACCAAACTTGAGAGAAAATTATGGAATACCAAAGAATGGTATGGACCTTATTTTTTGTATTGTGAATATTTCAATCTCTCTACAAACTTTCTAGACAACTTGTTCATTTGTAAAATCATACTCATTGCTACATTAGTTTTTTTAAGAATATTATTCAAATATTAATAATAAATTCAATTATCTTTTATTATTAATTTTAAACACTTAAGCACGCTTGGCGGCTCTGGCAGCACCGGCGGCGGCACCAGCAGCGGCACCAGCAGCACGGCCCATAGCAGCAGCACGACCGGCGGCCTTGGCAGCACCAGCAGCGGCACCAGCAGCCTTGGCAGCGGAAGCACCCTTGGCAGCCTTAGCGGCTCTGGAAGCAGCCTTGGAAGCAGCCTTGGCAGCAGAAGCAGCAGCCTTGGCAGCCTTAGCGGCACCCTTGGCAGCAGCCTTTTTCATTGATTTAGCGCGAGCAGCAGAGCGACCGGCAGCAGCACCGCGAGAAGCAGCGCGACCACCCATACGTCCTCTGGAAGCAGATCTTGATCTTCTACGAGTCATACCCATTATATATAATATAAACATAAAAATATAAACTTACTCCTTTTCTAAATAATTATTATTTACCATATAGTGTCAGTATTATGCCAATACATTCCATCCCCTTTTTTTACTTGATATATTTCTCTAAATAATTTTAATCTTGCTAAAGGACAATTACATCTATATTTCTCTAAAGGATGAGGATTTGTTTTTAATTGTGCTGGAAGTGCTGCGTCAAAAATCTTTTGTCTTGATTGTATCGCACTATATACATAAAATGCTTCTAAAGATAAATTTTTTATTAACGGAATATCTTTGTGTAATAATTGAAAGTAAAACAGATATTCTTCTGCTAATGATAATCCTGATATGTCCGCTAAATCCTCACCTACACCTATTTCCGCATCAAATTTTATATTGTCCTTTTTAGCCGCATCCTCATATTGTTTTACTACATCCTTAATCTTATTATTGAATATCTTTCTATCATGTTCTGTCCACCAATTATTCATATTACCATCAGCATCAAATTTACTTCCCATATCATCTAAACTATGACTCAGTTCGTGACCTAAAGTATATCCCATATAAGCTAAATTGTATTCTATTCCTCTTTGATCCATATCAATAAAAGGTTTCTGGATATATGCTAGTGGAACATAAATCGAATTACTTGTTGGTCTATAGTAAGCATTTACCATATATGCTTGTGTTCCTACCAACTTGAAGGCATTCCAATCTATTTCTGGAATATCTACTTCCTTCTCAGTTCCATCTAATTTTATAAATTCTTTTAATCTCCATTCTGCCAATGTTTGCATATTATACCATGGATCATCCTCTATATAATCTAATATCACATCATTCCTTATGTGTTTTGGTGAACCTATTTGAACTTCTAGTTTCTTTAATTTCTCTAATGCTGATTTTTTTGTACTGGGAGACAACCAAGTATTTCTTTCTATTTTTTTTATAAATATATATTTCAAATCTTCCACCATATTTTTAACATACAGTTCTAATGTCGGATTATTTTTATGTTTCACATATTCTTCAGTTAAAAAAGTATTGAAGGCAAATGATAGCGGAAAAATTGAATAGGTCTTCTTTGGAAATTGAACTGGTTGTCCTTTGACAAACTTTCCATAAAATTCATAATAAACTTTTGACCAATCATAATCCAATCTTATCATCTGTTTAAATTGTATGAATAACCAATATGCTTTCCATTTTTTACTTGTCCAATTCTTCTTTAATAAATCTGTTGTACATTTTAATGCGTTTAAACTTGACACTATTATTTTATTTGGAACATCTCTTCCTGTTACTTTAAATTCATTCATAAAATAAGTCCAATTAAATCCATATTCTTCTTCAATTTCTTTTTTGCTCAAAACATTATAATAATCTGGATCTTCCTTTTTTATTTGGTTACAACCCATCGCATTTAATAAATCTAACTCCGTATCCCAAACATCTTGAGCATTTAATTCTTTATTCTCAGGTAATACTAATTTAAATACCTTATTAATAAAATCAAAGTATTTCTCTCTAAAAACTGTTTTAAATTTCTTTTCCTTTGGTGTGTCTTTTGGATCATCAATGTATACAAAATAATCATATATTCCTAGTTGTGGAGGACTTAAATGACTCACATATCTTTTTACATTCTTTTCATCAGGTATTACGCTCCATACTATTGGAGATTGCCATGATACTATCTCACTTGAATTTGAGTATGCTAATAATCCATACATATTTCCCTCTTCTATATATCGTGTTATATCATCATATGTTCTTTTACAATGAACTAACCCTTTCTTCTTATTAGCCTTTTCGATACAATGTCTTATCGCATTGATAGCCTTTCCTTTTCTTGTTGATTTGTTTTTTTTTATATATTCGTCTGTATATGATAATACTTCATCATAAACCTTATCTTGAACTATTCTAAAATCATCTACCTCTACATAGTATTTTGGTAGTTTCTCTAATTTTTTTGTTTGTCTTTCAATCCACGCGTAATTTACATAATCGTAATAATTCTCATTTGGTCTAAATTTTTTTCCTGACTTTAATTCTTTAAACTCTTTCGTTACTAACTTCGTATAAGCATCCATATTTGTCAAATCATGTGGTAGATCTTTTATCTTTTTTATGTTGTTTTCTCTAAACAACCGTTCAAGTGATGGCTTATTATTTTGCTTTTCTTCCGATTCTAACTTATTCATTTTAAATTTTAAAACTTTGTTTAATTTTAACTCTTTTATTTTTCTTGAGTTATTCTTTTTACTTTGTTTTCGACCTTTTGTCTTTCCCATTTATATATTAATTCGATTTTTATTACATTACTACAAAAAAAAACTTTACTTAATTAATTTAAACAAAACCTATCTACATCAATCTATCTTACTTATTCTACCATGCCCCTACACCAACTGGTTCACACTCCTCCTCATCGTCGTCATCACTGTCGCTATAGTCTGCCCAACTCTTCCATACTCTGTTCGAAAAGTCCTTTTTCAGGTAACTGTTTCCTGATTCTTCCACAGGTTTTTCCACAGGCTTCTCTTTTACTACCAAGGTTACCTTATTAGGTTCCTCCTTCTTTGGCATAGCAGCAATTGCTGCCCAGCCACTCAATGCTACTTTTGGAGCACTAGTCACAATGGATGGCACAAGATGCTCTTCATCTTCGTCGTCACTGTCCATAATCAAAACATTGAATGGATTACTTACCTTCTCAACTACCTTCTCTTTTTTTACTGGAGACTCTGTTGGCATCTCTTTTCTCTTTTTATTCATCTTCTCTTTCTCTTGTAAAGCCTTACAAAACTTTACAGTATGTCCACTCTTTCTACAATAACGGCATTCAGTTGCCTTCAATGTTGGACACACAATTACTCCATTTACTGGAGCACTCTTCACAAAATGTGAAGTATAAATCGATTCATTCTTACCTGAATCAAAACACACCTTACAAAATTTACCGGTCTTCTTGGTAGCCTTAGTGGAGTTGTTTGAGCGAACTGACATATTAAATAGTTTTACTATACTTGATGATTTAATAATACATTTGGCTTATTAATATAAATCTACTTCAATTTTTTTTTCACAATACTTTTTAGTAAATTTTGATAAAGTAAAAAAATCAAATTTCTTACTTTATTTTAAATATTAAAAACTCCTAACTACAATTTATTCTACCAAGCTGCCTCAGTCTCATCATCTGATTCCTCCTCATCTACCTCCCATTCACTACCATCTTCTTGATACCGTATAATGCTTTTGACTAATCCCAAACTGAATACACGCAACATACTTTTTAAACTCGATCCTGGATTATCGAATAATCTTATCGCATCTAAATGGTCACTTACCGGGAACATGTCCAATTCTTCGCTAGCAATCTCTGCTCCTTGTATCAGTGTCAATGCTTTCGTCTTTATCGGTTTCTCTTCCTCAATATTTGCTCGACATATCGGACAAGTATTATTATCCTTCAGAGCTCTTACCAAACATGTCAGACAAAACGCGTGTTGACAATTTGTTTTCGCAAAATTCTTACCTGGGTTTAGAGTGTCCATACAAATACAACAAGTATCTGTTTGGTCGTGCTCTTTTTTTAGTTCCTTTTTCTCACCACTTCCAGCTGCCTTCACTTCAATCTGTTTTGTTACTTTCGATGACATTTTCAACTTTTAAACTTTTCAAGTTTCTTAAATTTAAGAATGAATCTACTTATTTCACAAAAAGTACTTCAATTTTTTCTTTGTTTTGATTTTTAATCTTAATACTTTATATAAAATGACAAAGACATCTAGTACCAATAAAAAGGCCACAAGTCCTGCTAAAAAAGCTACATCTAGAAAAATCAAACCTAAGGTAGACAAGAAAGATGCCGCAAAAAAAAGAGCACATACTGGTGTTCAAGCACATGGACATGAATGGGAAGATGATTTAATTGCCGTATTTGTTAGTCCTTCTGATATGGATTCTATGAATAATCTATCATATACATCAGTTCATGATATTCCAAAAGAATTTAATCAACTTACTGGACGCAATGTTAGTGTTAAAGCTGCCAAGACTAATAAAGTTGACTTTGGAGATGCCCTTAGAACTGTTGATAATATGAGCAAACATTCTCCATTAGAGGCTGTTGTTATTCAGTATACTCAAGATGGTGATAAAAAAATACCCTCTCGTGTTATTCGTTTAGATCTTACCGATTCTAAATCTGCCCTCTTTGGAACTGATGATATGGATGAGATGAAGACGGATATTCAAGAACTTGACAGAATGGTCAAAACGGGTGATCCTCAATATAAACAAATGGCTAAGGATATTAGATCCAAATATCCTCGTTCACATATGAAAGTTGCTCCCAAAATTGGTAATATTGAAAAAAAACGAGCAGGTAGATTACAAATTAGTTTGTCAAACATTAATAAATTAATTGAAGAACACCCACATATTGTTATTGAAGATGAACATTGTGATCCTATCAAAGGATGTCTTCGCACCTTACAATCGTCTATTAGAACTATTGGTAAAAAACCAGTTGCTGAATCTGATAAAGAATTTTAATGACTTACTATACATTTCGTTTTTATACCTGCTGATAGGTAAACCCCACCTAAAAATCCCAATGATGACACTATAAATGTTCTATTACTAAATACTCTTTCCCAATAATCCTTTTTACTCTTCAATAAATTTACTGATGTAGTTAGGTAAAAACTTATTCCTCCTCCTATTATTCCTCCTCCTATCATTCCTATTATTTTTGAAATGTTATGATACATTATACAATTTATTTATTTTTTATTTCATCTTATATATTATAATGCCTCGTTCATATTCTAGAAGACGCGCACGAAAGGGTGGTGATAGCGCTCAAATTATCGACCTCCAAACCAAAGTTGAGAAAATTGAAAAGCAATTATCTGATGTTAAATCTGAATTAAATAGTTTAGAAAAACAAGATATTGAAGCTTCTATGGAAAAACCAAAGTCTGATGACGATGTGGTAGAAGAAACTAAAGAAATTATTGAAGAAGAACCTTCTGATAATGAAGGAGAAAAGGAGGAGGAAAAAGAAGAAATTGAAGAAAAAGAAATCCCTCTTACTCAACAAAAAATTGATGTTACTGGATTTCAAGGTTCAGTTGGAGATGCTATGCAAAGTATCAAAGGTAAGATGAGACAACTTCAAAAACCTAGCAATAAAGGCAGATATGATGAAAAAGCTGATAAATTTAAACAATCTCTTGCTGAAATGAAAGCTGCCAAATCTATTTCTGATATTGAAGAAATTATTAATAAAACTCCCAGTCTAAACTTTAAAAACAATAAACTTATGGGCGGTAAAAAAACAAAGAAGATACATCATAGAAAGGGTAAAAAATCTAGAAGACATTAAATCTTATTATTTTATTAAAATTTTATAAATAAAATAATACTTTTTTAAAATATAAATATATAAATGAATCATCATACTAATCCTGTGGACATTTTTCAAACAAAGGCCTTTAGACAAGGAATCAGTTTTGGTGTTGTTAGTAGTGCTATGACTGTCTTAGGTATTAGTCTAGGTGTATGGTCTTCTGGCGAACATTTACGAGCTATTGTTTCTTCTGTTGTAGGATTGAGTATTAGTAATTCTTTAGCTGACGCTTTTTCTATGTATATGTCTGATACAGCAACTGGACAATCCAAAAATGCTTTGATTTCCGCAATTGTAACCGCAATTATTGAATCTATTCTTCCATTTCTTTTCCTTATTCCATTTCTCACTATGAAACTTAAAAATGCTGTTATTGTTAATGCTATTATCGGCATTATTCTTGTTGCCATTACAGGTATATATGTATCCAAACTCAACAAGGTTTCAGATAAAAAAATGGTTGAAAATGTTTCTCTATATGTAGCCATTACATGTCTTATTATGGCACTTACATATACTGCTGGAATTATTATTAACAAGATTATTAAAGATAGAGGAGTTTAATTTTCTTCATTATCAAACACATTTCTAGAAAATGTCAAATTATCAACATTTACTATTTGTTCATCATCAAATGGATGACCTAATTGGACTAAGTAGTTTGCTATATCTATATCCATAACGGATTCTTCCATCTCTAGTTCAAACGAGGTATCCAATCGTTCAACTCTTATTCTATTTACTCCATTATCTATATATTCATCATCATCTACTATTTTTGCTCGACACATCGGACAACTATTTTTTCTCAATACTGATTTTACAAAACAACTTGTACAAAATTTGTGTCCACATGGAGTAGATGAACTGCTTCCTTCTATCTTCTCCATACATACTGGACACTCTTCAATCATCATATTTATTTTCAGGGCTGCTATTTCTCGTTGAAGTTTTTTTAGTTCTTCTTCTCTTTCTCTTTTTTTTTGTAGCCAATTCTTTTTCATAATTAAGGCCAAATGTATCTTACCTAAAGATGTTTTTACACCTATTTGTGTTGCTATCTTTTTTAATATTTTTATAGACATATTGTTAAAATCTGGTTCTACATCACTTGATAGAAGTGATACTAAATCACAATCTATTGGGCATCCGTTTATATTATGATCTTTACTATCACAATATGAACACAGTGTCATTATTTTCGGTTCTTTTCTCGGTTCTGCTTTTGGTATTACTAATTTTGCTACTCCTGGTGGTTTATTTAAACTCGAAAGGTTTTTAAAATTCAATCTATACATACACTATGTTCAAATAAAAAAACTTCAATTTTTATTTGAGCTATTTTTCTTAAATATCATAGCCCATCATATATCTTACTATTATTGTAAAAATAAACGCACTTAGTAACATACCTTTATAAGTTGGACATCCATTTACATTTGATAACTTTCCTAATATCTTTCCAAAAATTGCCTCCATTAAGTTATAACTATATGGATTCATAATTACGAGTAATACTACAGTTGTTATTAAGGTATATCTCCACTTGTCTGAAGATGATGGTTTGTGAGGACAAATACAATCTTTACAACGAGGACAATTCATTATATACTCTTAAAATAATATTTTTTTATTATATAATGAATTCTTTAATTAAATATTTAACTGCGATAGCTATTGGATGCGTTGTTGGTTTTATCGGTGGATTTCAAGGCATAGCAGGTGGATTTTATATATCAATGTTGTTAATATTTTCAGGTATTGCTGGTAGCCAAAAGAAGGCGGCAGGAACTACATTGTTAGCTGTATTGTTTCCTATTTCCGCAGGAGCAGTTTATGAATATTGGAAATCTGACAATATTGATATTCCAGTAGCTTTAGTTATTACTTTCTTTTACATTATATTTTCATGGATTGGGGCCAAAGTAAATCCGCACTTTAGTGAAAGTTTTATTATTTTAAGTTTGGCGGTATTATTGATGCTTACCTCTTTTTATTTTTTCTATAAGTATCATAATTTATTAACAAAAACCACTTCAAAATAATTCTTTATTTATATTAGATGTCTATTCCGATTATTCCTATTTCTTATAATGATTATTTTTCTGATTATAATTCTGATTCAGATGAACCAATTGTTAGCTATAATGACACTGTCAGGCCATCAGAGTTGGTTACATCTATAAACCATTATAATTCAAGTGATACTGACTCTGACTCTCACGATGATAATCTGATACTAGCTTCTATTCATGAACAGAGAGAAAGAGAGAAAAAAACTCCGGCAGCTATTCGAAGATCATTAACTTCCTTTTCTAACAGAATTCGTATTCTACCTGAACCTGTTAGAAATACCTATACTAATACAAATATTGAAAACAATCAAGAAACTACTTGTCATAAAATTAAACCTGTTATTGGTCTTACAGCTACAATATTGCTTACTGTTGGATGTATACTTGCTGTTTAAATTATAATTCATTGAGAGAAATTATAATTTAATTATTTCCCATTCACTTGGGTTATCACTACATATATCAATTACATTTAAGGTTCCATTTATTATTCTATTCTCACCACAAATAACCGGTAAAATGTTTTTAGAATCTTTTGTATAAACCATTGAGGTATGAGGTTGATGAGAGAAATTACAAGAATAATTGTCTGTTACTTTTTTTATTTCATCCCAATTTAAAACAGTTCCTGTATATCCCCACGAATTAATATCATTAGTATCATTATCGTATAAATTTGCTTTAAATATTACTGGTTCTTTACAATTTGTATAAATCATATTAGTTGTTCCAAATTTTGTTTTTAATTCTTCGTATAGTCGGATAGCATCACATTTTTCCATAAAACAAGTCACAGTAAAATGACCTTGGTGATGTAGGTTAAATAATTCTCCCGAATATGTATACCATACTCCATATTTGTAGCCCATTATATATAACCTAAATATAATATAATTTTGAGTATTATGATGTAGAGTAACACCTATGTAAGGAGGCTCTGAAGGGAGATACTGTGGCACCAACGGTACTATACAACGGCACCCAGTTCTACAAAAAACCCGTCCCCCCTCTCCCCCCTTTCACCCTTGATCCCCCTATACCCACTAACCAGAAATCGGTTACATAACGGGAAATCGGTTACATAACCATTTACCGGTGTAGGCAAAAAAAATTGATCTCGAATTCTCGTCTCAAGGGAAGGCAAAATCAAAGCACGGGTCTAGAACTCCACAATGCCTCCGTCACGCTCAATACCAAAGAAGTTCGCTCGCCCCCAACTCAAGAGGCTTCTCTATGAAGCGTTTGAGAACCACTGGTACAGTATGGTTTGGGAGGACGAGTACGGGTCGACAGGTGAAGCCGATATGTGGTGGGACGAGACCATTGAGTGGTTGGAAAATGTCCCTCTAGAGAAGATCAATCCGGCTATACCGTTTCCCACGACCCGAACTAAAAACCCTTCCCACGACCCGAACTAAAAATCCTTCCATGACCCGAACTAAAAATCCTTCCATGACCCGAACCTTCAACTTCAACTTCAACTTCAACTTCAACTTCAACTTCAACTTCAACTTCAACTTCAACTTCAACTTCAACTTGGAACAAATTGGCACAAAAAAAAATTGATGTTGGTTTTACCAAATCTGTTACCCACATACTAAAAGCAAAGTGTCTTGAACTTTCGAACACACAAACTAACACTATGGAGTCCTGTTTAATATGCTGCGAGGACTTTAACCAGTCCAACCACAAAGAAGTCTCGTGTCCTTGGTGCCAGTTCGCAGCATGTCGTTCTTGCTGCCAAACCTACATCCTGGACCAAGACGAAACCGTTTGTATGAATAAAGGTAAGAAGCCAGACGACAGTTACATCTGTCAGAAAGTATGGACTAGAAAATTTGTAACTGATAATTTCCCTAAGACCTGGGTCAATAAAGAGTGGAAAGCTATGAACTCTCGGGTTGGAGTTGAGCGAGAGAAAGCTTTATTACCAGCTACTATGTCTGTTGTCGAAAGCCGAAAGGAGATCAAATCTATGGAAGCGGAAGTTAAGCAAATCGAGCTTGAGATTCGTCTTCTTAACCAGCGACGATGGGCTTTGAAACACCAAATCGATGCTGGAGGAAGTGTCATCACAACTAAGACCAATACTGTTGGTCGTAAGTGTCCTGATGAAAACTGTCGCGGCTACCTCTCAAGCCAATGGAAGTGTGGACTCTGTGACAAATGGACCTGTCCTGACTGTCATGTCATCAAAGGCATGAGTCGTGACGCAGAGCATACTTGCGATCCTGATGTCAGAGCTACTGCCCAACTTCTAGCCAAGGATACAAAGCCGTGTCCCAAGTGTTCCACTCCCATCCACAAGATCGAAGGATGTGATCAGATGTGGTGTACTCAATGTCATACTGCTTTCAGTTGGCGTAGGGGCACGATCGAAACTCGCATCCACAACCCACACTTTTATGAGTGGCAAAGACAGCAGAATAGAGGTGCCGCTCCTAGAAACTTGGGTGATTTTGAGTGTGGACGAGACCTAGCTGACCAACAAGCCAATCGTTTCATCTCCGGCTGTCTTAAACGGACAGGTATGCTTGACAATTTGGGTGCTCAGGACCGTCTTAGAATAGATTATATGTCTAAGGAAATCCCTCATATTATTCGCAAGACCATCCATCTTCAATTACATGACGGAGACCGGTTTACAACTGATAATGTGGTCGACAACTTAGAGCTTAGAATCCGTTATTTGAATAAGGAAATCACTGACAAGCAGTTTGCCTCTAAGGTCCATGCCTCTTACAAAGCATATGAGAAAAAGAAAGACATATCTGATGTCATCCAACTTCAAGTTCAAGGTGTAACGGATATTATCTACCGGATTGCCGACCTTCTGAAAAGCAGTTGTGGACCCAAAGAAAACGACCTTGGGCAATTATGCTACAAGAAAATGAAAGGAGACACCTGTGACCAGTTTATTGAGATGTTTGGTGAGGTGGAACGGCTAACGGATTATTCCAACGGAATTCTTAAGGAGCATGCGCAGACATATGGCTGTAAAACCTGGAAGCTAGCTTATGACCCGGACTCGTGGAGAGTATTAAAATAAATAGATTGTTTTGTAACCTTAATTAACTAAAACCCTTTTTTCAATTTGACATAATTGATCAATTTTGAACTATTTTGAAAAAAAGTTGAAGTTTTTTGTAATTTTTTGACAAAAAATCAAGAGGAAAAAAAAATTGAAGTAAATTTTAACAAATACTCTACTTTATCAACAAAACATAAGCGTTTTCAAAAACTTTCAAAACTTTCGAACATGTCAACAACAACTGTCACTATGCCCCCATTCATGAAGGCTATGGGTAACCTAGCCAAGGAATACAAGGTGAGTGCTAAGGTAAGTAAGGAAAAGCAGGCTCTTAAGGCAAAGCGTGCTAAGATCATCAAGCAGCTACGCGCTAAGGAGGCCAAGGAGGAGGCCAAGGTTGCCAAAGAGGTCGCCAAGCTCGCCACTATTGCCAAGAAGGAGAGCGATAAGCAAGCCAAGATTGATGCCAAGGAGGCAGCCAAGCAAGCCAAAATCGATGCCAAGGAGGCAGCCAAGCAGGCCAAGATTGATGCCAAGGAAACCGCCAAGGCTCTCGCCAAGGAGCTCAAGGAGGCTGAAAAGGCTGCCAAGAAGGATGCCAAGGCTGCTGAGAAGGCTCTTGCCAAGGCTCTCGCCAAGGAGACCAAGGATGCTGAGAAGGCTCTCAAGAAGGAGGCCAAGGATGCTGAGAAGGCTCTCGCCAAGAAGGCCAAGGATGCTGAGAAGGCTGCCGCCAAGCAGGCCAAGGAAATCGAGAAATCTGACGCCAAGGCAATTAAGGCTATCGAAAAGGCTGCCGCTAAAGAGGCCAAGGCTCTCGAAAAGACTGCTCTCAAGAAGGAGGCCAAGACCAAGGCTGTCACAGAAGCTCGTGAGCGCGAGGACCTCGTCGAAACCATCGTCAATAGACTTAGTGTAGAAGTAGCTTAATTTAATCTTGTATCTTGTATTACCTTAACTAAATAAGTAAAAAAAAGAAAAGGGCCTAGTGCCTTTTTTTATGTTATAAATAAAAATAAATAAAAATTGAAGTATATTTTCTATTACAGTGTTATTCATATACTTATTCATTAATTTTGAAAAATGCCTTGCGGATTTTGTCACCAAACTGGTCATAACCGAACAACATGTCCAATATTTCGAGCTATAAGAGAAAGGGATACACATCAGCGCAACAGATTCGGACGCCATTTCTCTCAAGAAACATTGCTTCGTATTGAACAAGAGAGAGCTGAAAATATAAATACAATTGATTTAACAATACCAGAAGTATTGCCCCAAACACCACCGGATACTCCTCCTTCGATTGGGCTACCACAAACTCCTCCTCCTGCTAATTATTCAACTCCTAATGCTCCAAGAATGGGAAGAAGAGGAAGAAGAGGAGGTGAATGGAACATAAACATAGCGCCAATGATGGCACATTTATTTGATGATGATGATGACGAGATTTATACTCCCAAAAAAAAACAACTAGTTACTTGTGTTGAATGTCCGTGTGAAACTACGACTTGTGCTATTTGTATGGAGGATTTAACTCAAGTAGATTTGATGGTAACCAGATGTGGCCATCAGTTTCATAGTGGATGTATGATTACTCATTTAAGAAAGAAAGATGATTGTCCTCTTTGTAGAGGAATTTTAATAGCATAGATATTATAAATTTTAAATTAATTAAATTCTTTTTCTCTCGTTCATCCTCAAACATACTCTATAACTAGGATTGAAATCAAATGATACAGTTGTATTCTATAATTATATTTGAGATAGAGTATAATTATAGAATCGAAGAGAGAAAATAAGAATAAATAGAACCATATCATTTATCCATTATACCCACTAACCGGAAATCGGTAACATAACGGGAAACCGGTGACAAATTATATACTATACACTCATAAACCACTAACCGGAAATCGGTAACATAACGGGAAACCAGTTATAATCGGGGCTTACGCCCCTTGATGTCGATATTTTCTCTAAGTTCTTTTTAAAAACAATAAAAAAATACTTTATTTAATTAATTTAAAACTTTAAAAATCTATCTACATTTATTTAATCTTCATCATCAGGTATCTCATCAATTGTTTTACTTTCTTCATTCCAAATACCTACACAATCGTGGCTATTCATATCAAATAGCACATTATCATCGGATTTCAAATAAGTTGTTCCATCAATTTCAAATTTTACCACAGAAGTTTCTTCATCATCATCGTCAATTTCAGAAGGCTTTAGTTCTTCATCCTTTACTTCAGTAACAAGAACAGAAACAGCATTTGTTTCCTCAGCCTTTTCTTCTTGACTTTCTTGAATCAGACTAGCGATTAAATCTTCACCTACATTGGCGGTTACGACTTCCTTTTCTTTCTTAGGACGGCCACGCTTCTTTTTTTCTCCTGATTCAGAACCGGCTTCTGATTCAGTATCTTCAGCAGAGGTATCCTTCTTTGGTCTTCCTCGTTTGCTGCTTTTTAGTTCAAAGTGGCAATCCGGAATACTCCATCCCAGCTTTTCTGCCTCTTTTAAAGCTTCTTCTTTGTCGATATTTAATTTTTTCATTACATTTGCATATGGAATTGTTTGTTTTCCTTTCGGATCTTTATATTCTAGAATATCGTATTTTAGTCTATCGTCGACTGTTCCATATGGTGCTATTCCTCCATTCTTATCGACCAATTTTCTACAAGGATCGCAATAAACAGAATCACAATTCTTCATACATTGAGTGTGAAGTCCCGAATTCAATTTCAAAGCTGAACACTTCCCAATAATTACTTCACCACACCAAGGTAGAACACATGACGGCTTCACCTCCTCCTTCTTCACCTCCTTCACAACCACCTCCTTCACAACCACCTCCTTCACCCCCCTATCTGAACGACTCATATTCAATGCCTTTAACATACTATCTAAATCTCCAAATCCCGCCAAAGATAATGAACTACATACCTCACGACCCACCTCAACCAACAACGCATTATACATCTCAATACTCATTTCTTATGATTCCTCTTTTACTATACTATACCACCTTCTTACCAAATACACTTCAATTTTTTTTCTTAGGGGTTCCGACCCCTAACGACGGTAACGCTTCATTAACCAGATTGACAAAAAGTAAACCCGTAAAAAAAATTGAAGTTATTTTACAGACAGTAGTAGATACATCCTCTAAGAAGAAAGACAATAAAATGTCCTCAAAAATTTCCAAAATGAAATGCCATCACTGTGGTGGCCAGCATAAACAGAGTAAGTGTGGCCAATTTGTTCGTGACAATACAATGGCACAATTATTAGTGTATAGTAGTGGCTCTTGTTATAATATAGCAGCCATACCAAAACAGATTCTACGCATGTCTGTTAACAAACTTGAAATGGGAATAATTTGGCATGATGAGATTGTGAAACCTGAAAATGACTGGAGAAGTAAACCTTTGAGTAGTTTTACAAAAAAACAGTTAATAGATAGACATTACAAACTCACAAAAAGTATTGACAAACAAATAGAACAGATAGTAGAGAAGAACCGCGCTGAAAAACAAGAAACAGAGGATGTTTGTCCTATATGTCTTGATAGTTTATCTGATAAAAAATTGTGTACATCTCCTTGTGGTCATACATTCTGTTCGGATTGCTTTATTAGAAATATAACCTCAGATATGTCCGCAAACAAAAATGCTAGTAGTTGTCCGTGTTGTAGATCTCTTGTTATCCCCTTAATTACACGAGGATATGGTCGTTAGTAATGAAATAAAATTGTATCTATAGCTCAGTTGGTAGAGCGCACGCCTTTTAAGCGTGTGGTCGAGGGTTCAAGCCCCTCTAGATACAACTATGGGACATAATATAGTTCGCCTCCTCGTGGTGTGTCCTGGATTAAAACCAAATGAACTATTCCCTTTTAGCACAGCAAGATGCTAATTGTCGTCGGTCTAAACTCTAATTTAAAACATAAATAATAATTATATGATAAAAATGACCTGGATAGGTCATTAAACTGTCCTGAATCCTGCTTAAAAATCCAAGCAGGGGGTATGTTCCATCTTAACCGGTGCGCATGCTTATGTAGCCTTCCCATACCACGATTATCTTTGCTGCGGATGCGTGGGGCCGGAGAGCTCATGGCCCAGAACTATTCCAGTATCTTATACTATGACTAAGAGAATCACTCTTAATTGAGGTCGAGTAACTCGGTAGTGTAGAGATTGGGTGAGAGAGGAATGGACACTTCTTACTTGGTGTAGACCCTAAAAAAAGGGTGTAAAGTAAGGTGTAGTGGAGCGTTAAACGACAGATTGTATTGTAAACAAGGTATCAATAATGACGGTTGTTGGTATCTTGTGAATAGTATTGTCTGTTATAAATGTGTAACCTATTGGAGGCATTGCCTATATCCTTTGGATGTAGGCCGTTACCATTACACTAGATGAAAAATCAATACGAGTGAAAAATAAGCATTATAAGGACTGATCACTCTTATAATGTAAATTAGAAGCTTTATGTTGTTTCTCGTCTTATGCTAGTCGATATTTTCAAGGAGTGTTTTAAATCGGAAATAAGTTAGATAAACACCCACTATTATTTATTTGGTCGCAGATATAATAATAGTTTTTTTTTATAAAAATTTTTCAATCATACTTTCAAATCTCCAAGCATGATGTTTAATTAAATATGCTTCTATTAGTATAATAGAAATAGCAGTTAATAATCCCACAGATAAAATAATTAAATAGAAATAATTCGATTGTAAATATTCTGCTTTTAAAAAATCTTCAAATTCTTCAAAACTAATATGTTTATTTTTATCAGCATCTATAGCTATAAACATATCTTCGATAGAATGTTGTCTTTTATTATTATAACCCATCGATGCTAATGTATTTTCTAATTGACTCTTAGTTATTTGATGATTTCTATTTTTATTATATAAGCTCCACAACTTCTTAACCCTTTCTTCACTATCATAATTATTTGATAATAGTCTAGCGAAATAATTTTGAATACTAACAATAATATTATCAGGTGCTAAATAACTAGTTATCATCATAATAAATGCCAATGACCATCCCTTCCTCCAATTTTTAAATTTGTGAGTATTATATGCTATTACTCCAGTTGCTCCGATTAAAGCAAAATAATTAATCATTGATTGATTAATATAACCAAAAATCGTAGAATTATTTGGATTATATAAATATAACCATATATTTCTAAAAACATAAATACTTGGACCTCCATTATAACCTAATGATGTAGCAATCATATCTACATTTGGAAAATACGGTATTAAAATATCATACATTTTATATTTTATTAATAATAAAGGTATCAAAATTACTATAATAACTATATAAATAACTGTTCCAAATATATTAGACTTTAAATCTGTTACTTTGTTATGTAAATCTAATGTATCTCTATTTTTATCATTATTAGATTCTAAAATTATATTTTTTATATTAGTTTCATCTATTGATGTTAAGTTAATTTTACTCATATATAATTAAAAAATATTATTTAATATAGATATTATTATTACTATAATATGTTAAATAATATGTTTCCTACATAAACAACAATTATTACCCCTATTATGATTTTGTTTAAGGTTCTTTATAAAACAAGGTATACATATTTTATGTTGACAACTTGGAACTATAAAATTACTAGTCCCCATATCTTCAAGACATATTGGACATTCATTTTCTTTATTTTCTTTATTTTCTCTCATTAAAGTTTCTCTTACCGCATTTTCTAAATTATTTACCTTGTTAATTAAAGACTTTTGATACGAATAATCTATTTCTATTGGAGTTATTGGAATGGGTGTTTTTATATCATCTAGTCTGGGGATTAATACAGGAGTATGTATTGAAGTTTGGAGAGATAATGGATATATACCCTTATTTAGATAGTTATTCATTTCTTCTTCATCTTTAAATTTTTTAATAAGATTATCAATTTCTTCGAAATCGTCATTCATTGTTAAGTTATTAACCATCAATTATTTAACATATAAGTATTCAATTTTATTATTAATTAAAATACAAAAAACTTCTTAAAATTTATTAGCTTATACTAGATTTGTATAAAGAACAAACAATATTAAATTAAAACAGTTTTCACTTGTCTTTTACTTTTATAAATTACACTACCTACATCAGGTCCTTTTTTTAGATTATTACACTTGGTATAACATACCTTTACATTTTTCAGATTTTTAAATTTTGTATTATCTTTACATAGTTGGGCAGCATAATTTAATACCTCTTCGTCTGGGTTATTGTCTTTAATAATAACATGACACGATGGAAATGAATTTAGATGTAACCATATAAAATCACAATTAAAATTAATTATATTCCAATTTTCCTTAGCATTTTGCCCAATTATTATTTGAGTATCATTAAATTCCTCAGTCTTCATAGTTAGATTATATTATATCATTATTTAATAAAATATAATCAATTTTAAATTAATTAAAATAAATATGAGTTCTAGTAACTATTCCATCTGAGTATTTTTTATATTCTTCTTGTTTTTTACTCCATTTTTTACATTCTTTAATAGTCATCCAATATGTATGAGTTCGCACCATAATCCTTAATATATATTCAGATATATTCTTTATATTCTTTTCTATAAAGGTTCTCCCCAGTCACTAAATCGTCTAGGAAAACAGTTACATATTAAATTTTTATCAGACGATTCTTTACCACATAAGTTACATAGATAAATTAAAGATTTTTGGTTAATTAAAGTAGATAATATACCTTGATTATGTAAATTATTTAATTCTGAAAATCCTCCAATATGTTTTCCAAATATGAATATATTAGGAACTGTTTTCTGATTAGTTCGAGTAAATAATTCTTGACTTAACATAGGTCCTTCTCTTATTTTATCCAATTCAATTAATTGAACATTAACATTATAATTATTTAATAAACTTATAGCCTTATGACAAAAACTACAAGTTGTTTTACTAAAAATACAAATACTATCCGGATCAATGTAGAATTCTATCATTTAATTATATAGATGATTGTATATTAGTATTTAAATAAAAATATTAATATACAATAAATATTTATTGTGTTTGATTTATAAATTATGCTTTACTGTCTTCAACTGTCTCCTTATTTTTAATAAAGTGACGATTCATAAATCTCTGAATATTAAAATAAGTTACTACTGTGGTATCATCTGTTCCAAGTAAACTTTTAAGTTTGTTATCCGGCTTAATTTCTCGCTTATTCTCATTATTTGCCAATGAATTTTGTCTGATGTAGTTACAGATAAACTTTGTAACATCCGTTCTAGCGCACTGAGTTCCATGATCTTTACCCATAAAATCGCATAAATCATCAGAAATTGGAGAAGCTTCTGCGAAGCCAGATGGTTTTCTATTTCCCTTTGATTGTTTCTTAGTAGCATCTTTCTTATGCTGTTTAATCTCTTTCTTAACAGTCTTTTCCAAACTCTTTAATTGAGTAGATAAAGCAGTAATCTGAATCTTAAATTGTGATAGTGTTCCAAGAATTGCTGTAAATTGGTTATCAATTGGGGATACCTCCTCAACCTCTGTCTTAATCTCTGTAGTAATATCACTAACGGTAGTTGTCATTATTATATATTACATTGATGTAGTGTCTTTAAATATATTTTTCATATTAAAAATAAAAGTATTTGAAATAATTATATAAAGAATATAATATTTTTATAATTATTTATTAAAATTATGCCTTGTCGGACTCCTTTGAAGAATTATCACGACGATTGCGATTTCTTCCATCTGATCCAGAATGTAGTTTCCACTCACCATTCTCATCTTGCTCTCGGGGTCCAGCTCCACGAGGTCGCTCTCTACGATTACCACGAGATTCAGTATTTCGTCTAGGAGGGGCATTTGAACGATTCTCATTACGAGTTTCGCATAATAGCTTTCCTCCCTTCATTCCCTTAATATCTCCGGCTTGATACTTATGACTATCGGAATTATCCACTGTAGATAATGTAAATTGAACATATTCTCCTTGAACGAGATACTTATATTGCTCCTCACTTACACAAATAGCACTATGATGAGCAAACACATCTTCTGGAATACTATCATCAATACTATCCATTACGGTAATAAAACCATATCCTGCTTTGTTGTTAAACCACTTAACACGACCTTGGTAAACTGTTGCCTCTTCTGTAGAACTCATTATAGAATCTATTAGAGTAAAATCTTTAAATAGTTTAAAATATTATTATTCGATAGTTGTAAGTAAAAAACTTAAATATTCATAACTAGGAGACTCCTCATATTTTAAATTATAAACATAATCAAGCATATCTTTTATTTTGTAGGAAATATTACTACAAAATTTTTCATAGGTAATATTTTTCTTAATATTATAAACTTTTAATATTCTCTCTTCTTTATTCTCACCTTTAATTTGTTGCCATGGTAATCTTTTATTTAATAAAAATATTAATATATATACGAATGAAATTAGATCATCGCGCCGACTAGGTTCTTGTCCCTCGTGAACATTTTTGCTTATATAACGCAATGTACCAATAATATTTAAATGCTCAATACATGGTTTATGTTTTCCATTCTTATCAATATATTGTTTTGCTAATCCAAAATCTATTATTTTTACATCTTTTTTATTTTTTGTAATTAAAAAATTATCTGGTTTAATGTCTCGATGAATTATACCATTGTTATGAATTTCTTTTAAACAATTCAACATTTTTAGTCCAATCCATTTAATCTCTCCAAGTGTTTGTTCTGTTATCCCAAAATAGTAATCATCTATCTTATCACCTAATAATTCCATTATTATATAATCAAAATTTAATGTTTGACCGAAATATTTCACACTAGGAACTACCTTTAAATGTTTCAAATGTCTTAATATGATTATCTCCATTTTTAATATATTTTTTATAGATTTTTTTGAAATTTTTATTGCTACATTATTATTTTTATGACTATTTATCCCCCTCCATACTTCACCATAAGAACCTTTCCCAATTTGTTCTATTAATTTATAATCATTTATAATCATTACTAATTATAACCCATATATTTTTTTATACAACTTATTTTATTTAAAATTGAATTCTAATAAAGATAAAAATATTATTTAAATTAGTATAATGGTAATCATCTGTAAAGACAAATTCTCTCAAAATGAAATATATCAAGAACATTTTGATAAATTCCCTTTTGAACTCAGCGATTTTCAAAAATATTCGATTCAGGCTATTCTAGAAGGAAATCATATTCTTGTCACCGCACATACTGGTAGTGGTAAGACATTACCTGCTGAATTTGCTATTGAACATTTTGTAGCTCAGGGAAAAAAGGTTATATATACATCACCTATTAAAGCACTTTCTAATCAAAAATTTCATGAATTCTCTAAAAAATTTCCAAATATCTCTTTCGGAATTCTTACAGGAGATATTAAATTTAATCCTGAAGCAGATGTATTGATTATGACAACTGAAATTTTGAGAAATACATTACTACAAAAAAATACCAACAATCAATCTGTTCCTTTAAAATTTGAAATGGATTTTGAAAATGAACTTGCTTGTGTTATATTTGATGAAGTTCATTACATTAATGATGCTGATAGAGGAAAAATATGGGAAGAAACTATTATGTTCCTCTATAATCATATTCAATTAGTTATGTTATCAGCTACTATTGATCGACCTAGTGATTTTGCTAACTGGATTGAAGATGTAAAATCCGACGAAAATAATAAAAAATCCGTATATTTAGCTCCAACAAATCATAGAGTAGTACCATTAAAACACTATTTATACACAACTATGCCTCAAGGACCACTTAAAAATATAAAGGATAAGGAATTTCTTAAATATATTAATAAGTTCTTACATAAACCAATTGAAATTAAAGATAATGTTAAAATGTTTCACGAAGATAGTTATGAAAAAGTTAAAAAATTAAAAGATTATATTAACAAGAATAACTGTTTTATCAAACCTTCATTCGTTTTAAATGAACTTACGAAATATCTTAATAGAAATAATATGCTTCCTGCTATTTGTTTTGTATTTTCAAGAAAATCAGTAGAAAAATATGCTCAATTTATTAACTTCTCTTTGTTTGATGAAGATTCAACTATTCCATCTACAATCAGAAATGAATGTAAACAAATTTTACGAAAACTTCCAAATCACCAAGAATATATAAATCTTCCCGAATTTGAATTTATTGTTAAGTTGCTAGAAAAAGGTGTCGCTATTCATCATTCAGGAGTTATGCCTATTTTCAGAGAAATGATTGAGCTACTATTTGATAAAGGATATATTAAACTATTATTTGCTACAGAAACATTCGCAGTAGGAATTAATATGCCTACAAAAACTGTAATATTTACTGGATTTGATAAATTTAATGGTTCTACTATGAGACTATTATATCCTCACGAATATACTCAAATGGCTGGTAGAGCTGGAAGAAGAGGGTTGGATACTATCGGTCATGTTATTCATCTTAATAATATGTTTTCATTACCATATGCCTATAGTTATAGTAATCTATTAAATGGAAAACCGCAAATATTACAATCAAAATTTAAAATTTCATATAATCTTCTATTAAATTTTCATCAATATGAAAATAACACATTAGATTTCGCTTCAAAAAGTATGTGTAATGGAGAAATCGAAAAGGAGTTGCGATTAAATGAAGCAAGACTTAATGATATTAACATTAGATATAATAGCAAAATTTCCAATCCCACATATGAAGCTGTTATTAAAAATAAAGATAAATATTGCGAATATATAAAACTTACCGGTAATTTAAACAATTGTAAACAAAAAATTAGAAAGCAAATACAAAAAACATTATCTCAAATTGAAAACGGTAACAGACAATTCAAAAATGAATTAGAACAATATAATTCTATTGTTCAAATTGAAAATGAGATTTTACAACAACAACAATATATTACAAAATTAAAAGAACATTTCCTTTCAAGATACAATGAAATCACATTATTTTTAAAAAATATGGAATTTTTAACAAATGAAAATACTGTATCTGAAAAAGGTATTTGTGCCACATATATTCAAGAAACTCATTGTCTAGCATTTGTTGATTATTTCTTTAAAAGTAATTATCTTCAGGATTTATCTGCTATGGATATTGCGGCTATGCTGAGTTGCTTCGCTAACATTAGAGTTAAAGATGAAGTTAAAATACATAATATAGACTCATTATCTACAAATTCTGTATTAAAAAATACTCTTAAAACACTTGATAATATGTATGAAGAATATTTGACTGAAGAATCTAGAAATGGTAATGCTGATGTTGATAATTTAAATATTACTCTAGAACTTGTTGTTGCTATTCACGACTGGTGTAATTCACCAGACGAACAAAGTTGTAAATTTATTTTACAAAAATGTGAAATTGAATATGAAATATTTACAGGCGAGTTTATTAAAGCTATACTCAAAATTAACAATATGGTCAATGAATTAAAAAGTGTTGCGGAGTATATGAGTAATGTCGACCTTCTACATAAATTATCACTAATTCCTGATTTAACACTTAAATTTATTGCTACTAATCAATCCTTATATATTTAATATAATAATACATAATATCATTACAATAAATTTAATATTTTTTATCTGATTTATTTTACCCAAATATAGATTTATCTGTCACTAGTTCCTGGACAAGCATACCTAAGCTCCCTATCATAGCTAATCTACCGTTATTTAGTTCGATATTTAATAATTTTTTACTTTCTTCATCAGCTAAGTCATAATTTAATAAAAAATTGTAATCTCCTGGTTGGTAATTATCCTTTAATTTATAATTATTGGAAGAATCTTCAAACGGATCTTTCCATCCTCGAATCATAGATGAGGTTTCAGAAGCTAACATTAATGTAACAAATCCTAACTGAACACTTGCTGGTAATTTGTCAAAATCATGAATTGATACACTATTCGTCATTAACTCTGCCACGGGCATACCAACTGCTGCTAACATTGCTATTCTACCATGTTTAAGTTCAGCTTCACGGAATAGCTGAATATTATCATCAGTAGATAAATTTAATGGATCAAAATTTTCGATAGGTTTTGTTGAACCTACAATAACTGGAGAAGTTGTCTTGGTAGACGGCGCTAAGATGTTAAAACCATTTATTAAAAATGGTAGTAAAAGAAAACTTAGTGATTTAGCAATCATATATATACTATTGCTAAATTTTTTTATATTATTTTTACTAAAATAATAAACCATTATGGTAACAATTCTGACTCAGTATTTTCTGACTCAGTATTTTCTGACTCAGTATTTTATCGATTTGTATCACATTCTATTAATTTGTAATCTAAATCAAAACATCCCACTATACAATCATCATTACCATCACATCTATCCAATAAATTTTTATTTTCTAAAAAAAGATTTAAGGTTGTATTAAAAAATGTATTTTCATCAATATTGATTTGCTCCTGCATACAAGAACCATGTTTCTCCCATTCATGTTCCCATAATGTATCATCACATTTATGCCAATATGTATTCATATCTGTTAGTAATGACCCAGTTGGTTCGGTATATGATACTGTTTTACAATTTTCTGGATATGATGTGCTGTTTATCTGAGGCCATAATCCATGAATCATATACTCCGAACTACACCATTTTTGAAGTGCTAATTCATAATAATTATATATATTTTCTGAATTTATTAAAAATATATTTCCTAATAATACTATTACTTTTAAAATCATCTATATATTCTAATAATAGTATTATTTCTTTATTTTTTTTGCCTTTTTTGCTTTCTTTGTTTTCTTTGTTTTCTTTGTTTTCTTTGTTTTCTTAGATTTCTTACTTTTCTTTGTTTTCTTTGCCCTTTTTGTTTTCTTATATTTCACTCTTCTACCTCCTCTTAGCGATGGAAATTCTTCATGATCACTTGTATCCACAATTTCTTGAACCACAGTATTCCATGAATCATCTTCATGTCTATACATAGTTTTATCAAATAAAGTATTATTTAATACTGATATTGCTATATTTACCATACTTACGCAAGTATCACTAGCAGCCAATGAGTTTCTTAAACTTAATAAAAATTTTATTTCATTCGGGTCATTATTATTATTTGTACATGCTAATTTTAATAAAGTTTGTACGGGAACCAGAGTGGACTGACTATACCTCCTATCACCTTCACTATGTGCCATACTTCTGCTATGTGTAGTAGGATTATTAAAAAATGTATCGTGAATAGTTAAATGAAATTGTCCTAGGGATGTAATGGATTGGGAATAAAAATTTATAAATAATCCTCCATTTTGTCCTGTTGATTTAACATTCAAATTTATATATATATCTTGAGTATTCAGCGTTCTACGAATTTCGTTTATAATTTCATTTATTATATAATTTCTTAAATCTAGTTGCTGTGTTGTAAGTCTTCCTGGGCCTCGTCCTCCTAATAATATGGTTATTAAGCTATATAATGCTTTTTGACAAGGGTTTTGATTACCTCTTCCTCGACTGCTCGTGCTCCTTCCTCTTCCGGATCCTCCAATTGATTCTTTCTTACTAAACGCATCAAATGGTATTTCAATTATACCAAATAAATGATTATCAGATGATTCATTTAACTCATAATCATCAGGCACATTAAAAATATAACCTAAATTTGTTTCAATATCTTTACGATTATAACCTACTTCATCAATACCCATATAATATATAATTACATAATAATATGTAATCTAATTTTTTTTTTTAATGTTGCTTCATCCTGAAATACAAATACTTTGAACTTATATTTATGATAATCGTGTAGTTCGAATCTAGAAGTAATTCTAGAAACAGATTTTAATTTATCTAAATAAACAATGTATTGAAACAAACCATCATTTCTGACTATCTTATCAAATACATAACCATCATATTCTACCTCTAAAATTTCTGTATTCGTAGAACATAATTGGAGAAGACTACAATCAGTTTGGATTTTACGAATAGCTCTCATAGTCGTATTAATATAATCTAATTTTTCAGTCCAATTATTATAGAATTTATCAAAGTTACTTCCATAATTAATCATATTCATATTTTTTTGAAGTTTCGCCATATTTAATAAGTCAACTAATCTTCTAATTGGAGATGTACAATGAATATAAGATTCTAACTCCAACATTTCGTGACATTTCCGCTCATCGTATAAATCATATTGACCACATGAACTATTCCATATTTTCAAGAAATCATTCACATCATCGGGTAATGTTTTATTTCCTTCGTAATCTTTGTTAAAATTAACAGAACGATATATTCCGTTATTATATTTCACCATATCTCTAGAAGTATAGTAATTCATTAATATCATTAGATAGGCTACTACATCATGACTGTCTTTGATTTTTTTTAAATATTTATAGTCCTTTGATAATTTATCAACAACATCAAACATTAATTTATAGTTCTTATCTTTCAATAGTTCTTTACTATCGTAAACATGATTTTTATAAACATTAATATATGTGTTTTCCAAACAATAACCGATAATTTCATTATCTTTAATGGTTAAATCAATACAAAATGCTAATCTATCTTCTTTTTCACATAAACTACAAACACAATTAGACAATGTAAGAGGCATCATAGGTCTTTTTCTATCCGGTAGATAAATAGTAGAAATTCTTTGTGAGAACGATTCCCACAAATCTAATTCTTCCATCCATAAAGGAACATTTGAAATATAAATACTAATTTTATAAGCATTATTTCCTAACTCTGTAATACTAAACGCATCATCATAATCACTGGTTTCTTTAGAATCGATACTATATACTTGTTCATTTGTTCTATCTTTAATATCATATTTTTCTATCATAGATGATATAAACTCTGGAGCTGTTTTTCTTTTTAATTTATTGCTTACTGCTTTATTAAATTCTTGAATAGAAGCATATAGACTTTTACAATATAGTTGATATTCATAAAAGTTTGATAATATATCAACATCACCTAACACACTTACGATGGTGCCTTGTGGATGTTTATTATCCCAATTGTTATATTTAAATACAATATATTTATTATCTGTGTTTTTTGAAAATCCCAACTTTACATTATAAGGTGTAACAAATTCCGGAAATCGTCTATCATCTGGTATACACTTATAAAGGAATTTATCTTTGTATTTTCCGTATGTCTTATTTCCTTTTAATACCAATATTCCAGGAATAGAAGGCATAGATCTTACGCTAGAATGTAAAATATTTACCGTTTTATCATGAAGTTCAAAAACATCACTCGAAAATAGTTTTGATTTGGTTGGCTCTATGTCTATTTTTTCAGTTTCATTCAACGATAAGGCATCTACCAAACTCCAGTCTTGATAGTTCCGATCGTTTATTAATATCTTATAAGACGCCATATTAAATAATAATAATAAATATTTATTATTTAATTATATCAATTTTACTTTTTATTAAATAGAATAAAATACAAGTCATATATAGAAATTATCGTTGCCAACTGATAATAACTCAGAGGATTCGGAATAAATTGTAGAAATTTATAAATAATATCTTTATGTCTTGATTCGATATTAATTTTACAAGCATTATTATACATATCAGTCATAATACATCTCCATTTATTAAAATATTGTAGTAAAACAGCAATTAATATTACAGATAAATGTAATAAATGGTGACCAAATAGAATTGAACCAAACCATAAATAACAAGATAATATATGATGAAAAAAACTATTACTATATGTATACATAGACGGTGCTCTACAATCAGATGTAACTTGATCCATTGAAAATGAATAAAACGCAATTATTAAAAATAATACCACCCGGGCTCTTAAACTTCCAAACATTATATATATAATTTCGATAATTTCTGAAATTAATTAATCTTTATTTTTAATATCTCATTTATTAAGAACGAAGAAAACAAAATTATCAAATACAAAACTGTGCGAGGATTTTCTATTTTAAACATTTTTATATATAAATTAATTAATCTTTAATTTCTTCTTCTTTAATTTCTTCTTTTGTAATATCATTTTCGGTTATATTCTCGTTATCTAATTTACATTCTTCATCTTTATCCATTTTCTTAACAGTTTCTCTCTTTACATTCTGTCCTTGTAACATCGTAACTAATAAATGATTTGAAATTGCTACATTATTCATATATGTTTTATATTTAAACACAGAAACACTGGTATTTTCGCTAAATTCAAAACTATACCACCAATAAGCCGGTATAAAAATAATTTGTCCCACATGTAATGTAACTTCAAGAGTTTTCAATTTATCAAAATCTGACTTAAATTGAGATTGAACGTTCCAAGGATTAACTGGAGATATAAATTCAAAATTATCATAATCCTTGATAGTGTATAAATATTTCGCTGATTTTGGAGGAATCATTTTTACTTTAATACTACCTTGTGTAACTAAAAAGAAATTTCTATAATTTAATTCATATTTCAGAATAGTTTTAGTATTTTTTGACGAAAACATTAAATCATATATACAATTGCTTACAGAGTAAGGTCTCAAAAAATTATCATTATATCTAAATGTTTTAATCATGCTGGTTTCATCTAAAAAATCATAATTATTTTCGCTAATAAATCTCTCGTTTTCGTCCTTTCTAAATATTTCCATTGCTGTATTTAATGTTAAAGGTAGATATAATTCACTTGTATCATCATATTCTTTAACATTCCTTACCTTTATATCGAATGCTCCAAAATTATTTCCAATATAATCAAGATTACATTCCTTCATTAGACCATCAACCTTATAATCAAAAATGACTGGTTGTCTTAAATCACATATCTCTTCTAGTTTATCCTTAGATGGTTGTTCAATTTCATATACTTCTAAATCATCACTAACTTTCAAATGAAATGTTATATGGATATAAATAAATAAAACAATACAAAATATTAAAACTGTAAATAGGCTTTTCATATTATTTTATTTTTATACTATAATTTCTATTTTTTTACTAATAACAATTAATCTACTGGTGGATTGACTAATCCATAGTTATCACTATCATCGTCATTAGCTTCCATAGGGTCAAATTCCATAGTAGTATTATCTCCTTCTACAATACTAACTGACTTAGGAAATGTAGGTGTAGTTCCACTATGCATATCTAATGTATCATTATCATCTTTTTCAGATGTATCTTCAGATACATTTAATTCTTCATTTGATTCTAAATTAGGTAAGGCTAGATTTAATTTACTAACAACACTGTATAATGCTGTGCTTAATCCATTAATCACCATTTGTTGAGACTGTAAAATGCCTTTTAATGATTCAATTTCATTCATCAATTTCTCGTCATTTTCATAAAATGCTTTAAAGTCTAACTCTTTTTCTACTTTATCCATTACAAAATTAGAAATTTTCTCGACATCTATATTTATTTTATCATTAATATCTTTTGGATCAATTGATGAATCAATTTTACTAGACATAAGTTGTTGTACTGTTTCTCGTAACATATTAAGTTTCATTTCGTGCTGTTGTATTAATTGAAAAGGATTATTTTGTGGTGGTGTGACAGAAGGACTCTTCAACCCGGATGGTGTTCTCTGAGTAACTGGTGTTGGTGCGCTAGTGGACGTAGGTCCAGAACCACCTCCTGCTCTTCTTCTTCTTGCTCCTGATAATGATGAACTAGAACTCATATTTAAATATAATTAATAATAAATTTAACAAATATAATCGCACTTTCCTAAATAAATTTTTTTTATAATATTATGATAATGGAAAATGAACAACCTTTACAATCTAATGAATATTTATACAAATCTATTTGTTATAATGACATTGAAAATAATATAGAAGAAATTAAAATTCCTGAATTTACTATAAAACACATCAAGAAAATTGACAAAAACTATAATAAAACTTTGTCTAAATTTAATGACTTTAATAGTTTCAGAGATTTCAATATGTATACAACCAGCCAAAAATATAATAGGACTGCAAATGAACTATATAATTTATTAACAGTATATGAGTTATATAATGAACATCTAGATAATATAGAATTGTTACAATTTAAAATGAATGATTACAATAACCTTGAAATTTATAACCTTAATAATAAAATACTTACTGAAACTCATATCACAGAATATTTAAATAAAAAGAAAGGAAAACTAAATATGTATTTGGAGGAAATTTTACCCATCATTATTAATGATGCGGAAAATTTAGATGAAGCACTAACATTATTGACAAATATGTGAATAAAAATAACTAAGTGATTAGTAGCAAATCTCCTAATTGAACTATATGATATTTATTCTGTAAAATAATTTAAAAATATATAATTATTGTATCACAGAATGGATTATTTTACAGAACTCCCTAATACATATTATATAAAATATCAGGTAAGTGATAAAGAACATTTTATACAACAATATGTTTACCAATTAAATATAGTAAATGTGCCCAAAATTATTTATTATGATGAAGAAAGTAAAATAATGATTATGAAGAAAGTAGAAGGGATGAATTTATCAGACCAATATGGAGATGACGCAACCGATATACCAAATGAAATATTTGAACAAGTCGTTAAAATAGTACGTAATCTGGTATTACATAACATTGAATATCCGGATTTAACTGGTTATAATTTTATAGAAGACACTGATGGAAAAGTGTGGATAATTGATTTTGGACACTCAAAAATGATGAGTACAAAACATATTGATAATATTCATATACAAAATATTTGTAATGGTTACAAAAAATGGAATCCCGAATTTAAATAGATTAAATCAATACATAATTATTTTTATAGTTATGTATTAATGTGAACAAAGACGAAATTAAGCAACCATCTTAAGTTTAATAGGAGTATGATGTTGATAATCATAAAGTTTAAAATCTTCTAATACATAGTCATTTATATTATCTCTCTTATTTAAAATCTCTAATGTTGGAAAAGGATATGGTGTTCTTGTTATTTGCTCTTTCATATCATCCAAGTGTTCAGCATATATATGACAATTCCCTCCATAATGTATAAATTCATAGGGTATTAAATCACAATGTTTTGCTAATAAGTGTACTAGAAAGCTATAAGAAGCATAATTAAAAGGCGCACCACATGCGGTATCTTTGCTCCGTTGATATAAACAACAACTTAACTTATTACCATCAACAACATTAAATTGCATCAATACATGACATGGAGGTAAACAACCTGAATCTAATTGTTCTACATTCCATGCACTAATTACCATTCTTCGTGAGGTTCGTTGAGATGGGTCTTTCAAAGTATTAATTACATTTTGTAATTGATCTATTCCTTTACCTGTATAATCAGCATCACATCCTTCATATGGAGCATTCCAATGACGCCATTGGAAACCGTAAAGTCCACCAACAGTGCCTTCTTCATAATTATATAGTCCTCTTGAATCTAAAAAATCACGAGTGGTATTTGCATCCCAAATATGAACTCCAACATCATTTAGTCGTTTATTTGAAGTATCTCCTCTTATAAACCATAATAGCTCTTTAAGACAAGTTTTCCAAGCAGTTTTTTTAGTAGTAAGAATAGGAATCTTACCATTCTCAAGAGAGAAATGCATTGCCGAACCAACAGCAGTCTGAACGGCACCGTTTCTGCCCTCTTCAAGAGTACCATGTTCCATTAAATCTTTTAGCAAATTTAAATACTGATATTCTTCATGATAATTATCTTTTCCAGGACGAGGATCTCTATCTTTGTATTTATTTAGGTCAATTGCATATCTCAACATTATATTCAAAAATAAAAGTATATATTTAAATATTTTTAAATCTTATTATAAATCATATGGATAGACTTGAAAAATCTACATCAAATGATAATGAAGGTTTTATTAAAACAGTTTTTCCTTTTGACGAAGGACAAAAAGGAACTTTATTAAATATTCTTCAATATTCAGTTTTAGCCATTATTCCTATTGTAATATTACTAAAATTAATTAAAGAATATATTCCAGAAGCAGATGATGATAAAAGTAGTATAATGGTATCTGTTGAAGTTATTGGACAAATATTTATTATGTTTGTGGCTCTCTATTTTATTCATCAAATTATAGCATACATCCCAACATACAGTGGAAAGACTTATGGTGATGTAAATATTATTAACATTGTTGCTCCTATTTTATTCATTGCCATCACTATGCAAACTAAATTAGGAGAGAAAATACATATGTTATTAGATAGATTATGGGATGTATATGATGGTAGATCATCATCAACAAATGATAAACAACAAAAACAAGGTCAAGTTCGTGTAACACAACCTATTTCTGGACAACAACAAATGCCATCAACTGTTAACCCACCACCACAACTTCAGTCTCAAATGACTAATATGAAAGCACAAAGCCACGAGTTTACCATTCCTCAAACTCCTAACTTTGATAATATGTACGCAGGACCTGAAACTCCTTTAGTAGGAGCTGCTAACCCTCAAACTGGTCAAATAGACAATTTTGAACCAATGGCTGCCAATGATGGATTCGGAGCTTTTGGAACAGCATTTTAAATAATTAAATTCTAATTATTATTAATTTAATTATTATGGGTCGTAAATAGTTGGTGCTCTTGTAGCAATTACACCAGGACTTCCATATTGAAAATTAGATTGTGGACTACCTGCTTGTGATCTAGCAGCCGCTTGTAATGCTTGATTAGCATTAAACTTGGTTCTTATGGTTTCCACGTGAGGAGCCATCATTGTTTTAGATTTATTGAACATATGTTCTCCAGATTTAGCCGCAGCAAAATTACTTGTATTTTTATACTTTTGTTTGTTGTATTGTTTATTCATATCTGATACTAACTTATCAGCATGTGGTTGATAAGCCTTCATAGACCTTTCATAATGTTTATTCGCTTCTTCTCGCCCTTTACTCATATCATTGTAAAGAGATGATTTTGCACCTCCACTTTTTCTTGTAGAATTTCTTCTTCTTTTTTTATGATTGTATGTTTTAGCCATTATACACTATAAAAAGAATAAAATCATATTCGTCCTAAATTAGACATATTCGTTCTTAATATCATTTGATAAATAGGTACTTTTTCCAATTGCTCTTATTATTTTATTCGTTTCCTTTTCATCATCTTCAATAGAAGTCATTGAGTTAAATACGAGTGTAGTTAATTTTGTTTGTAAATTTTCATTTTCTTCCCAACCTGTATTTGCGTCTTGCCATTTATTAATTGAAATCCTTTGTTTTAATGATAATGTTTTAATACCATCTAATAATAAATTTAATTCATTATCTCTCTCCCAAACATTATTATCTTTTACATACATCGTCTTCCGATTAGGATCTGTACAATGTATTGGTCTTTCTAATACATCCATATTATTTAAGCCATTTGTTATTAAACTAGTAATTGTCTTTGTTAAACCATTTTCTATGGTATTATCATATGTTTCATTGGTTATAGGAAGTGAATGAATAAAATCTGTTAAATTCATAGCATTCTTACAGTGCTCATTTAAAAACATATTAATATTAAATTGATTATTATGTGTTGTTGTATTATGACTATTACTAGTTATGTTTCCCTTGATATGTGGAAGCATATCCATAAAGTTTTTTTGAATTTCTTGGTTCTCCTTAAGTAATAACAATACTAATTCTTTAAATTCACTCTCTTTTTCCTTTGATAAAGTAGCCAATTGTGTTGTCACCATTTCATTAGTTACTACTTCATTGTTGAAGCAGATTTTTTTATGTTTACATAATGATGACAAATGTGAATAGACTCTACCACAACCATCACATTCAAAATGCTCTTTATATTTTACCCCATTTTTTACTGTTTCACTGTTACTGACTTTTGGTAACACTGGACTGACAACATAGGATATATGAGATGATTTATCATCTGGGGTTTTTTCCATTAGTAATCCATTAGCATTTGTTAGCCGTTGGTGTTTTGTAGTGGATAAATGGCGTGTATAATCTTTTTTGTTCCTACATTCGAAGGAGCAAGATTCACAAATATATTTTTTGGGGTTTTTTTTTGGGGTTTTTATTAGCATTTTACCCATATATATGGCTAATAGAATTTTACCCCTAAATTGTTTTTATTAAAGTATTAAAATTTTTCAGTAACAAATCGAAAATTATTTTTTTTGCGTTCTTACCTTTATGCTCTCAACCACTTTTTAACAACTTTTTCCAATCCTATTTCCAATATTGAAAAATATACAACAATTAGTTGTGTATATTTTCGATTTTCCGATTTAGGTCTGTGAAAAAAAGTACAAATCAAAATACCTACAAGTATCATTGACAGTTCACTTTTTTCAGTTCATATTTATTTACTACATAATGTAGTGAACCTACTACATCATCTAGTGATTCATAAAATACAATATTATCATATTTTTGTTTAGATATGTAGGTGTTTTGATATATTTATCCCCCTAATTCCCGAAATCCATATTTTGGGTTGTGGCTAATAGGGGTTTTCGGGGATAAAATCATTGAATAGATAAATATTAAATATTATTTAAAAATAATAACATTTAATTTATATGAATGAAGATAACTCTAATTATTTATTAAAATCATTAGACAATGAAAATAACTCTAGTATGAATAACTTAACTTCAAACAAAATTAAATCTATGAAAAATGATTATTTACAACAATTACAGTTGTCTAGAGAGAAATTAAAAGAATATCATACAAAATTAAAAGAGTATCGATATGTAGATGATTTATCGGATATTCAATATGGAAGGTATATCAGATGGATTAATTTAAAAGACCCAACGAATATTTCTCTTACACAAGGAGGACTTATTATAGATATTAAAATATGTCAAGGAGGTATTCAAGTTGTTTGTAAAAATTTTCGCAATAAAAAATTTCAAATAAAAATAGATGAGTGTTTTATCTTTCAAAAATTGACAGATCAGGAAAAAATCATATTATCAGCATTAGACTATTTGAATGAAAAATAATATACATATATTTTAAATGGATTATACAATTACATGTAATTATAGATCTGGAGATGACGAGAAAGAAAAACCGTGGAATGAGAATGGAGATTGTGGAGATTTCAGAAGTACTATAGACTTTACTATTTCGGATATTAATGGAAAAACAGATGGTATTAATGGTATAATAGTTCAATATATCCAGAAATCATGTAAGGTTGATATATATGACCCGGATGGAAAAGGTTTTATTGAAACACTAAACACAAGTGACGAAATTTATAATTATACTAGTGGTAATGTTCCATATATGAATTATAACTATTTAGAATATTTTAATGTAATTAATGGTAATAGTGTAGATGGTGATCAATTTGGTAATGGACCTATATGTGAATATGATGATAATGATAATGAACCTATAATTGATGATGAAAAAGATATGAGTGAGGGTGAAATAGTTCAAAATGGATTTGCTATTTTTATACCTGAACCTATAGCAGGTAATATTAAAAATAGTGATATTCCATGGAATAGTTCAACTGTTCTGCCTGCAAATGGATTACCAATGATTGAATTTAATTCTAATATATGGGAACAAATATTTACAGCTAGACAAAGTAATGTTTTTGTTCATAGCGTTAACATTAAATGGAAATATTTAAATATTTTTCAAAAAGAAAGAAGTAATATTTATATAGATAATTGTAACATAAATCCACAAATAACAAATATACAACAAATGGGAGGTAAACGGAAAATAAAAAAAAGAAAGAAAACAAAGAGAACAAAAAAAAGAAAGCAATAAATAATACCGAAATATACCGTCTTTACAAATTTTCTTATTAAAAAATTGAAATAGTTTTTGTTAAATATGTATTACAATAGTAATAAAGTAATAAAATCATAAATGGTAATAGTATTAATCGCTTTAGTTGTAGCTATATTGTTATTTGTATCAATTGTTTATGAAGAGAGACAAAGTAATAAATTTTAAAACATTATTGTATATTTATCTGTAAAAATAATGTGGAAAATATATCAACTATTTATTCGTTTTAACCAACAGTGAAGACAATATTGTTTACGAACAATGACAAATGTAGGATGATATGTATCTTTAACCACTATTTTAGATTCTACTGGTTCAACTTGACAATCCTTACAAGGGAATCTGTATTTAACATCGTCATATGTTTCCTTTATTTTACTAACAGTATGTTCTTCAATTGATGTCTCATAAAAAAAATCAACTGGAGGAATTTTGATTTTTTTATTTTTTATTATTGGTTTGGGCATTTGTTATATATTTATAAATAATATTTATATATATTTAAGATGAAATATGTAGTATTCTTTTCCATGATGAAATCCTATTAATCGTTTGTAAATGTAAAGCAGGATAGCATGTTTTTGCGTATTCAGTTGTAAACAAATTATCTTCTGCGTGTCTTAAAACTCTATTCTTAAATAACTCTTCAGCTCGAGTGAATGTATTTTCAAAATTTTCGCCTCTGACATTTAATCCATAAATAAGACATCTATCAAAATCATAAGCACTTAGTAAATCAGCTTCTCTAACAATATGATATGCCGATTGGTATATACCTAAATTAGGAAATCCATTTACTTTTACCTTAGAATAAGACATAGTATTTATAATACTAGAAACAACATTTCTCTCTTCATCGCTTATTTTAATTTTATCTTTAAGAAATAACTCCATACTATGGAGTCCTTCTTCTTCTTTCATATATTTTTTATCACACATATCATGTAATGTAGATGCTAAATAAATAATATTTTCATGTGATTTAATACCAGGATTTAGATAAACTTCCTTTTTATAAATATTATGAGCATAATGTAGAACATCCATACTATGAGTTATGTCATGCGAGCTATCAATATTGTATTTTTTAGAAGTAAATAGTATAAATTTACAGAGTTCGTTGAAAATCTTAAAGTTCATAGGTGTGAATAATAATAAATATTATTTGTTATTATTTACGTTCAATTTTAAATTTTAATAAGTTGATTGACTAGATACAACTTTGGTATTTAAATCCGTAAAAAATTTGATATAACCAGATAAAATATGCTTATAAACTAATTTCAACGGAGGAAATTTATTACACATATGTAATCCAGCACGAATTTGAATTTCATTATGTAAAGATATATGAATAGATTTATAAATAAGTTCATCGGATGTCCATTCGTCTGAATTTTGACTAGAAGGTTCAATATAGGGAATATTTTGAGCTATTATCATCAATTCTTCGAGTTTGGTCATTTATTACATTTATTTATTTTTTTTTGCCTTTTTTGTCTTATTAAATCCAATCTTTTTTCTAAACTTCTTTAAATTCTTTTTAGTTCCTTTTTTAGATACTAGTTTATTTCCTTTTTTACATTTAAAGTTGTAAAAATCAATACCTCTTTTTTTAAATATGTTATCTCGACAAATAGTTATAGCAGCATCCTCATTATTATCATATGGTCTAACTTTTTTGATACATTTACACAGTTTATTAGCTAATATATCTTCAGCAGATTCTTTATAGGTCTTATTTTTCTGTTTTTTTATTTGATAATAATGAATAATTTTTTTATAATCTGTTTGGGACAAATCCATTAAAGTATATTATTTGGTGAGATTTTTTATAAATATATATTGTATATGATTAAAAAACCTTATAAAATAGTAGTATTTGATTTAGATGAAACATTGGGATATTTTACAGAATTTGGTATATTTTGCGACTGTTTAAATTATTATTTTAAGAATAATAAATATTCCGAAAAGAATTTTAATGAATTATTAAATTTATTTCCGGAATTTCTAAGACCAAAAATATTATCTATATTACAATATCTTAAACAAAAAAAGAAAGAAAATAAGTGTTATAAAATAATGATATATACAAATAATCAAGGGGATAAATCATGGGCTATAAATATAAAAAATTATTTTGATAAAGAATTAAATTATAAATTATTCGATCAAATAATAGCCGCATTTAAAGTTAGAGGAGAGCAGATTGAGATGGGAAGAACATCACATGATAAAACAATTAATGATTTTATTAGCTGTACAAAACTTCCAGAAAATATTGAGATATGTTTTATAGATGATGTCTATCACTCTGGGATGAGCGATGATAAAGTTTATTATATAAATGTAAAACCATATTATCATAAATTAAGTATTCAACACATGATGTTAAAATTTCTAGACTCTAAATTAGGTAAAGATGTGAAAGATAAACAAGAGTTTGTAAATTCCATAGAAAAAGAATTTAAAAAATATAATTATAAAGTTTTCGAAAAAGAAAAAGAAGAACAAAGCGTAGATGAGATTGTTAGTAAACGAATGTTACAACATTTAAAGCAATATTTTTATGAAAGTAGTGGTAAATCATTAAAAAGAAAGCAGAAAGTAAGAAAAAATAAGTCTCTTAGAAAGAAATAAATTATCTAATCATACGAAAAAATTTCATAGATTCTTCCATAAACTGAATTTTTTTAGCATATTGTCCTAATGCTGTGGTGGTAATTAAAAAGATTCCCGCTGAAAAGACTACCTTTCTATCAAAATTAGTAAAATTAGATTTATAAAAAGGATTGAATCGAATAATTAAAAATAATGAAATATAATATTTCATAGCAGTATCTAGTAATCCCATAAATTCTGTATGATTTGGATCAGAATATATAATTCCAAAATACGCAGTAAAATATAATATCCATGATAAGTAAAGTACCCAATCAAATATAATTTCTTGATGTTTCAAATTCATTATATAAAATATTTATATAATAAATTTTAATGATTATATTATTAACAATTAACATCAATAGTAAGATTTGTCTTGGATATTTTATTTTTTTCTTTATAAATATCTAATATTCTAGCACTAGAATCAGTAACATTTGAATATTTTGGCATCCAAAAATATGGAATAATTTTAGCTTTATTATGAAAATGAGATTCGAATATTTCTCTGTAATATAATTGTTCTACAGTAGTAGGTTTATTATGATTATATTTTTCACATTTGCTTTTGAAATCATTTTCAGAATATTGACTGTTTAACCTATCTTGAATAATTTCATACCACGACTTGTTATGTGAACTGACCCCATCACTAAAAGCTTCCTTAGACCTCCATAATACATTATTTGGTAACAATTCTGGATCATTTTCTTGAATAGATTGTCTAAGCAGCCATTTTTCTATTTTATTATTGCTATTTTTGTTATTATTATGATTTCTATATTCAATAGGCAATGATAAATAATTATTAACAAATGTTCTATCTAAAAACGGAGTTCTTGCTTCCAACCCGTGACATGAAATAGTTCTATCACTTCTTAATACATCAAAATATTGAATATCATTTAATAGTCGTTTACATTCATAATCAAACTCCATATTATTAGGACAGTTGTGAAAATACATATATCCACCGGTCAATTCATCAGAACCATCTCCGTTAAATATAACCTTAGCATCACTATGTTCAGATATATATTTAGCAACTAAATAATTTCCAACACTTGCTCTAACAGTAGTGGTATCATAACTTTCAATATTATAAATAACTTCAGGTATAGCATCAAAAAATTCTTGTTCAGAAAGAATAATTTCTGTATGATTACTGTTAATGTGTTCAGACACCATTTTGGCGTATTTTAAATCGGATCCTCCCATCATACCAATACTGAAAGTTTGTAATTGACCCTTAGGAACCCATTTTGCTACTATAGCTGATATTAAACTACTGTCTAATCCTCCTGACAATAAACAAGCCAAATTTCTTTCTGAGTTAATAACTCTTTTTTTAACAGATTCAATAAGAAGATTATATATAGTAGAATAACAATAATCAATATTTGTGATAGGTATTAAACCCATATTGTAGTTAAAATTGGTATATTTTTTATAATCCGATATATGAAGAATATTCATTGATGAAATATGAATATTAATATAGGAACCAGAAGGAAAATCTGTTGTTCGGATATTAAAACCTTCAGTTTGTTTAAGTAGTGATGAAATAACAACAATATCTTCATTATTGGTTCCAATATACATTGGTCGAACACCAAATGGGTCACGAGCAGCATATATTTGTTGAATATTAGAATCATATATCAAAAAGGAAAACACACCATCAAGATTTTCTAGCGTATATTGAATACCATATTTTTTATATAAGTGAATAATACATTCACAATCAGAATTAGTTTGAGGAGTAATATTAAGATTTTTTAGTATATGTTTATAATTATAAATCTCGCCGTTACAAATTAGATATATCCCATCAATACAAATTGGTTGATTAGATATATCGTCTAGACCATTAATAGCTAAACGATGAAATCCTAATATTAAATTGTTATTGATTTCCTTTAATACACTATTTTCAGGACCTCTAGATTGTCCTTTCATAAATTCTTTTGATATAATGGATTTAGAAATAGACTGATTAAAGGAAGATATTTTTTGTAACACAGCAAATATTCCGCACATATAAATAATAATAATTAAGGCTTTAGGTAATTTATGAAAATAATATATTCTGATTATATATTAATACAATGTTTGGAGTAATTAACGGTATGTATACGTGTAATCACGAAAGGGTAGATGATATAAATAACAGAATATCTGATAGAAATGTGCCATCAACTGGCCTTCAACCACAATATAGTATAAGACCCGTAGCAACAAAATACGGATATATGCAAGTATTAGATCAATACAAAAAAACAACAGTTCCATTAAATCAATATACCCCTTATTCAACAAAAGCCATATTTAATCCAGGAAATGCTCAAGCACCATGGAGTGGGTTTTCAAATAATGTGAATGTTGAATCTAGTTTAAGAAATCAATTTTTCGCATTACAAAACTGTGAACAATCAGATTTTGTACCCAAATCTACCAGTGATTTATATCAAACCAAGGTAGATTATGTTCCACAGAAACAAACTCATCCATTATTGTTTGAGAAGCCAGATTTAGAGCCTTTTAATCCAAATATTCAAAATCTTGGAAACAATTTATTCAATAATCACACAAGATATCAATTAAAAGATAGTTCTTGTATGTAAAAAATAGAATATTAAATTCATTGAAATTATTAAATGGATATTTCAATGAATGAAATCGATAACATAACATTAAATTGTTTTGCGAATAAACAACAATATGAACATGTTATGAAAAAAAATGACTTTCATAATGATAAACAATTTTTGTCAGATAAAAAATTTTATAAAAAACGAGTAATTGATTTAACTAAAAAATTATTTAGGAATGATGTAGAGGATTTACAATTGTATAGTACTTTTGATAGTTATACAAAATCATGTATAAATTATCTTAAATTTTTAGATAAGAAGGATATAATACAAGAGAAGTATAGTAATATTATAGATTCTAGTTGTAATAATTGTGATGTAGATGAATATGATATATCAAAATGTGATATATTATTCGCAAAGGAAGAAGATGTTAAAAAAATAAATTTAGATACATTTATTATCAAGAAAAATAGTAAACCAAAATCTAAAATACTACCAAAAAAAGAAAATGTAAATATTAAGACAAAGGAACATAAAATAAAAGGATTAAAAAAAAAGAAAAATATAAATAATATTTATGAAGAGAAAAACAAAAAGGAGTAATGAATTATCTAACCAAAAAAAAACAAAAAAAAATCAAAGGGATGGATACAAAAAAGTAAATTGTAGTCCAAATCCGGATAAAAAAAATTTCACATGTTATAGTGATAATGCTTTGATTAAAATGAAAAAATTATGGAATGCTCGACACCCTCGTAATAAAATAACTAGTAATAAATCTAAAGAAATATGGCATCAATTAAGAGAAAATATGTCAAGTAGTTGTGATAGAGAGTCGTGTTGGTTAAGAAGTAAATTTATGGAAGGAAAAGTAGATAGCGAGTTATTAAATTATACATTTGCTCCAAAATCGCCAAAAATTTGGAAAACAGATGAATGGTTAAGTAGTTTAGATATAGAAGCAGTAATGAAACAATATGAGAAGTATTACAAATGTTTTGAATTTTTGGGTCCATCGCCTATTGATTTTGATCACCATAAATTATATGGTGAATGTGTGTGGGAGGAATTATGTAAATTAAACATTAGTGATATGATAAAAAGACATAAAAATAAAATAGGTATAATTTTGAATACAGATCCACACTATAAAGATGGAGAACATTGGATCTCTCTATTTATTAATATAAAAGAGAAATATATAATTTATTTTGATAGTAATGGCAATCCTCCACCCAAAGAAGTTAAAGAATTAATAACAAAAATTACGAATCAAGGTAAACAAATAGGTATAGATTTTGATGTGTTGATAAATAAACTTGAACATCAACAAACAGAATCGGAATGTGGAATGTATTGCCTATATTTTATTATTCAAATGTTGAAGGATAAAGACAAAGATTATTTTTTAAAGAATAAGATTCCAGACGAAGAAGTATTTAAATTGAGAAAGAAATACTTTAATGGAAATTAAATATAAATATAAAAATAGATATATTATTAGTATTATGGAATTTAATAGTAATGATAATAAAGGACTTATTTGGGGTTTACTCCAAGAAAGTAATATTTTTCAAGGCATTGATGATAAACAATTTCCCAAAATTCAAGGAATTTTAGAAGAGACTATTAATTATATAGAGACTTCCAAACCAAATAGTGATTTAATGACAAAAAATAAAATGGCTATGGAAGAATTAATTTATAAAATTAACACGGAAAAAAATAAACCAGTAAAAACAAGTAAAGTTCAAATGATTTATACATCAGACGACCTATCAAAACAGCGTGAAGATAATTTCAACAATAAATTGAAACAACAACAGGATAATCTGAATACATATATTAATCCCAAAGTTCCAGAAGAGCCCAAATTTAAAGATGATGGGGATAAACCAATAGGAGATGATATGGATAGACTTATAGCTGAAAGAATGGCTAATAGAGAGAGAGAATTAGATATACCACAAATATCAAAAGAGGCAGAAGAATGGATAAATAATTCTAAAGAAGTTAAACCCTTACCCGAAATTCCTATTGATTCGGATAAAAAAGTGACATTTGATTTACAATCACAAGAGGATGTACCTATTCAAGAAACTATACTAAATCAATCAATAAAATCCTCAGTAGAGAGTGCGAGCACTTCAAATATTATAAAACTAGAAGTGAACGACATTTTTAGCAAATTAAAGAGAAAAACACGAGAAAAGATGATAACAGAAGAAAAAAATAATTATGTTGAAGAATTAATAAATAAAAAAGAATTTGAAATATTGCTAGAAAACCAAGAAAAGATAATAGAATTTTGTAAATTAATAATAGAAAAATTGAATTAAATATAAAAATAAAATATTATGTATTAATACATACAATGAGTAGAAAAAATAGCAAAGAATTAATTATTAATAAAAGACGAACGATGAGTTCAGAAAGTATTGATAGTATAGAATCTAGAAGCATGAGTATTGGAAGTATAGATTCCATAACATTAATAGTAGAAAAAGAAGAAATAAAAAGTATACCTATAAACGGATTAATAATTAAAGATAATAATAAGAAAAGAAGAAAGAGAGATGCTGAATTAGAATATATAGCAGCATCGCCCAATATCTCATATTTTAAACAAGTAATTGCTAATAATGCCTGGGCAAGTAAGTAAGTAATAATCATATTTAATATATAAAATTTAATATGATTATGAAAAATAAGAACAATATTTGTTTAAAGAACAACTAAAATATGCGAATAATTCGTTTATTTTATCGCATAAATTTTTATCGTTATATTCCATTAAATATTTATTTTTTTTATCTTTAAGCAGCAATTGGAACAAATTTATATTTTCCATCTGGTTTTTTAACTAATTTACCTACGCGAATAAGATCACCCTCATCGCCGAATTCTACAGCTTGATTATAACTATCTAAATCATAAACCTCGTTTGTTTTAGGATTTCTAGCAAATATCTTTTTAATACCATTAATAGGTAATGTAACTTCATCACCTTTCCATGTAACCTTAGGTCTATTTAATTTATCAACAGTATCCTTTTCTTCATTTGAAATAGAAGGTTTGTAAGAAAATGAGCTTGGAGATGATTTTCCAAATGAGAAACATTTAACAGCATCTTTAGTGCCAGGTTTATTATAGATAACACAATCCATAGAAGCTTCTTTAACAGAATTTAATAATTGTGTGCTGATTCTCTCTTTAATAACTGATATTTCATATAAGGCTTCATCACTAGTAACAGGTATATCCGCATTAAACTTACTACCATCGTTTAATTTAAGTTCAATAGCGCCATCACCAGATAATTGGTCTTCTGTGAAAGTCATCAAATATAGAAATACATTAACAGTTCTTAGCTCAGGAGGTAAATCTTGGTGACTACAAATTCTTCGAGCTCTACCAATAACTTGTTCTGTTCTAACAGGATGCCAATAAGGTTCTATTAAGTGAACATATCTAGTATTTTTTAAATCAATACCTTCTGCTCCTGATGCGGTAATCATTAATATCTTGATTATCTCTCCATAAAAATTATTTGTAGATATTCTTGATAACTCGCTAGTTAAATAATCTGGAACATTTCCCCATTTACTGTTATAAATATTTCTAATGATTTCTTTTTCTTCATCAGATTCAGTTCCAGTGTATAATGCGTATGTAGGAAGACCTCTTTCCTTTTCAGGAATAGCTAATTGCCAAATACCGGCTTCATTTTTTTTAATCTTAAATTGTGTAAAACCATTAGCATCAAGAATTAATTTTAATACACCAATACCTTCAATTGTTCTGAATTGAGTATAAATCAAATGAAGACCTCTGAATTCAGGATCTTTTAAGTTTTCCAATACATTTAAAAATTTTGGACTGTATGTTTCAAGTCCTTTAGGAGTTAAATATCTACTAGCATTTTCTTCTAGGTATTTCATTTCAGTTTGAATTCTTTCAGCATAATCATCACTTCTTTCATTTTTTGCTTCACTTTCAAGAATGTCAGCATCATCAAGCTCAAATATTCCATCAGGGTTATCAATTTTTTCTCTAACAGAAATAGCATCTAATATATCTTCATCAGCTGTTCCTTTTAGAACACCTGTAATATCTTGTCCATCTTGTGGCATAGGTCTTCGGTTTTCAGGGAACACAAAATTACAAAATGCTCGTGAAAAGATTCTATAAGAAGAAACAGCATCAGTATAAACATCGTCACCTGTTTGTTTCTTCTTTTTTTTAGCTGCTGATTTAGCTACCCTTCTCTCTTGAATACGAGCTTGTTCATATACTCCGAACTGGAAGTTACTCATAGGAATTTTTATGACCTTAAAATCTGTATCTTTATCATAACTAGGCATTAATTGTTCCTGAGCACTTCTAAAATAAGACGATAGTCCAAGAATTCTCTTTTTAAGAAGGTTAGCGTTCTTAATATTTCCTGTACCAGGATCAATAAATCTAGTTTGGAATGAATCTAAACTATCATCCAATGCTTTATATGTATCGACTTGTATATTTGAAGAAACAACCTCAATATCCTTTTGATTTAATATATATGTCAATAAACCAATAAATTTTGAGTCGTCAACATCACCTCTATTATTAATCTTGAAATTAGTAACTCCTTTATAAAGTCCTTCTTTATTAACATTAATAAAACCAAACGGATTTTTGGTTACTGTTAACATTCCAGTTCTAGGCTTGTAGTCAAGATAGTCTAATATATCAAATTTTTCAAATATTTTAACTAATTCTTCTTTATTTAGTTTACGACCTGCGACTTTCATTTTAATAGGAATAGTCCAAGTTTTAATATAACCTCGTAAAATATTAAATAATATGGCAATTTCATTAGGATAATTAATCATTGGGGTTCCTGTTAACAATACAATTTTACAATTTTCGGCAGAAAGTAAATATTCATATAATCTCATAGAGAGAGATTCGGGTCTTTTTAATTTATTAACAATTCTACTTACAAAGTTATGTGCTTCATCAATGATAATAACTTTATTATCAAATGGATTTATTGTATATTGTTGTGTTAAATCTCTCAAATGATTTTCACGAAGACCATTATAACTAATAAATTTATACTTATGAACAATCATTTCATTTATTTGTAAATCTAATAATTTTTTCTGATCAGGTGCCAATTCATTATAATTTGATGTTTTAGTTACATTAACTAACCACGCACCTCCATTTTTCCTAATAAAATCAGGTCTAATATTTAATACCGAAGAAAGTGTTTTAATTAATTGATTATCTTCTTCACCTTTAGCTCCTATAGGAATAAATTCCCAGTATTGATTTTTTCTATACATAGTATCACCACAATTTTTTAATTCTTGAAGATAATTCATTCTTAATGAAGCAGGTGTCATAACAATAACCTGTTTATCGGATTTCATACCTTCGGCAATAGCAATAGAACTACATGTCTTACCTGAACCTAGACCATGATATAATATTAATCCACGGTAAGGTGTATATAAATTAAGATAATCGCGGACAATTTTTTGATGTGTGAGCAAAGTAAATTTAGAATCTAACGGACGATCACAAGATAAACTAGATTCGTTTTGTTGAATCTCTTCTTTGTATGGTTTAAATAAGGCATTTATGAAATTTATAAAAACTTCACGATTATTCATATAATAAGCATTGGCTCTAAGTAAGACCTTCTTTTCTTTTTCAGGAAGTCTAGATTTTAAAATTGTGTCACCAACTACTTGCTCTAAATCAATATCATCTGATATTATATCCATTTTAGGTCGTGCTGTTCGTCTGACCGCAGAACCTTTACCTTTATCACTGGTTTTAGATGGAAATTCTTCTACTAATTTTAACTTTTTTGGTAATTTTTTAACTTTTTTAGATGGAGGTTTTGGTAAAGAATCGTCAATTTTATTTTTCTCTTTACCAGGAGATTTACTTAGATCTGTAATCTTATTTTTGACAGTTAAATTAAGTTTTCTAAGAAAATCCTCTCTATTAATTAAATTTTCTTTTGTTCTATCATTAATTTTAGTTTTAATTTCAATCTTTTCTTCAGCGCCTGGTTGAACAATTTTAATTTTAACTTGTTCTATTTTTTTTGCTACAGGCTTTGCCTTTAATTTTTCTAAAATACTTGAAGACATCTATATTAATTAAACACATAAAAAAAGAATTATTTACTTATTATTCAATAATTTTAAGTGTTTCTTCGCAAGCCGTTTGTTCAGCTTTTCGTTTAATTTTATGTATTCCCTTACCTAAGAATACGAATACTTTTCCATCATTTTCCAGAATTTCATATATCTTATCAAAAGAGCCATATGTTTGAAAATCAATAGCATCATTTTTATTAACTTCATGAATTTTTTGTCCTAAACACAAGTATACGCCCATTTCATAGCCATAATCATCTGTATGGTTAATTTCAATATAATGAGGAGTATCTTGAAATCTCTTCTGAATTTTGACTTGAAGAATATTTTTATAATTATCATCATCTCTAATTAATTTTATCCAATCTACATGTTTTTCAAAAATGCTTTCTATAAATATTTGGGCTATTTGAAACCCAGGTCCTGTAACAAATACATTTGCGAACCAAGACTCTTCATCTTTAATTTCTATTTTATTAAAATCTAAAAATAAAGCCCCTAGAAAGGCCTCAAATAAACAACCTAACTTTTTTAAATTAGTTCTTGTTTTTTTTTCTTCCGCATGTTTTGATATAATATAATATTTATGTAAACCCATTTCCAAAGCTAATTTACCAATAGCTTCGTTTTTAACAAGAGCTATTTTTTTTTCGGTCATAAATCCCTCATTCTCTTTAGGAAATCTTCTATATAAATAATATTTTGTGATACATTCTAATACACCGTCTCCTAAGAATTCTAATCTTTCATTTGATTTAGTATGTAATGGTAAACAATCAATTGGTTGTTCTGTAATGGTAATATTTTCTTGTAAATTATATAGTTGGGGTCTTTTTGTATATGATTTATGAACAAATGCTCTTTTATATAAAGATAAATTATGGACTTTACCAGGAACTCCATATTTTGTTAGAATAGATTGAACTTGGCTCAATGTAATCTCAACATTATTAGAATTATATGGATTAAAAACCAATCCTTCATCTGATTTAATAATATCATCATCATGGGAAATTTTAAATTCACTCATTATTAATAATAATAATATTTAGTATTTATGTTCATTCGTTAAATATTCAATAAGTAAAAAAAAAATATTTAGTGATTATATAATGGTAGGATACATGCAAGGTAGCAAAAAAGCAAGGAGAACTCCTTCAATCTCTAATCAAACAAGTATTTTTGGAATTATGGGAGGTCTAGCCCCCAGAGTTGGACTTAGTGATGCAGCTGTTTATAGACATCAAGTTATCAAGGGTGGTCGTGGATTACCTCAATTATATGGTAAGAGTATCAATTATCAAAAGAATTATCTATTTGCCAATAAATTAGTTTCCGTCAATCCTGTTGGATCTGGTGGTATTGGAAAGGGAGTTCTTCTTCGTCAAGCTTCTCAAGGTGCTTCTGCTCCCCAAGGAGGTATGTAAATATATTCATAATTTATTATCTAATTGTATAATATATTATGCCTCAAAGAAATGGATATAAAAGTCATCGCGGTCGTTCCGCAATAGCTAGAAGAACTGAATTTGGTGGTGCTAGTGGCACCAACGGAATTATGCCTGGTGTATATGTTACAACTACTACCGGTAAAGTAGTAAGAACTTCATACTTCGGAGGACCTAAAAAAGGTGGTGCTGCTCCTAGTGCTACTGGATTTATGATTGCTCCTGGTTCAAGAGCTGCTACTACTGTTGCTGCTCCTGCTCAAAGACCTAATTTCTTATTTAACTTTAGACAGAATTATGCTTTAGGATACCCTGGTTCGGGCGGACCTTTACTTTAAATATATTTAAAATAAGTAATTAAACATAAGTAATGTAATATAATTAATTATGTTTATAAAAATAGACTGTAGAGAAAGTGATTTTATGACGAATATGAATTTATTATTTAAAGAACATAGTCATGAAATACAATTAGAAAGTTTACCACTTGGAGATATTATTTTATTAAATAAGGAAAATAGTGAAAAAGTTATTTTCGAGAGAAAATCTCTCTACGACTTAGCCTCAAGTATAAAAGACGGAAGATATAATGAACAATCATTTCGATTAAACCAATGTAAGATTCATAATCACAATATAATTTATATTATTGAAGGAGACTTTGAAAAATACAATCCAAAAAAAGGAAGAATGGATAAAAAGACATTATATTCAGCGTTAATTACTTTAAATTATTTTAAAGGATATTCGGTAATAAGAACAAAAAATATTAACGAAACATGTGAATTAGTTGTTAATTTTGCCGATAAATTAGAAAAAGAGTCAAAGAAAGAAAGTTATTATGAAGCAGATAAAATGAAAACAACAATAAGTGTTAATACAATGAATGAAAATACTGAAACAACTGAAATTCCAGAAACAACTGGTCCTAGATATTGTGAAGTAATGAAAAAACAAAAGAAGGATAATATTACAACAGAAAATATTGGAGAGATTATGTTATCATGTATTCCGGGAGTAAGCAGTAAAAGTGCCATTACTATTATGAAAGAGTATAAAACTGTTAAAAATTTAATAACCAACTTACAAGAAAATGAAGGATGTTTAGATGGAATGAAAATGATAGCTGAGAATGGAATGTCTAGAAAAATAAGTAAATCGTGTATTGAAAATATTAAAAAATTTGTATTGGTTTAATATATATGAAATCTGATGAATTATATAGTTATTTAGGGTATGCGATAATATCCATATTAATATTTTTAATACTAAAAACAATTATGAAAAAAAATCAACCAGAAGGGTTTATGGGATTATTTGAAGGAACTGATGAAACAACGGCAGAAGAAACAGAAGCGACTGATGTTTCAGATGATCCAGCAGTTAAAAGAATTGAGCAAAATGTTAAGGAAATACAAGATGCCACTAATAAAACAATAGAACAAATGAATTTAGTAAAATATAGAAAGAATTGGGAAGATTTAATAGTAGCAATGGAAGATAGAATAAATTCTGTATCTCTTCAATCACTTTCTATTATGGCAGCAATGATAAAAGCCAATCCAAATGACGAGAAATTAATTAAAGTAATTACAAGATTAAACGAATTTAATAAATATAAAACTACATTAAAAGAAAATATGGAATACTTAGATGGACTTAAATAATATAGTTAATATAAGAATTATGCTATAATATAATAATCAAATATATTATATTATGCCTCAAAAAGTTACTATAACGAAAGATAAGATAAATGGACTATTAGAAAGTCAAGTAACACAACCAACTGACGCTGTTCCATTGAGTATGTTGAATGATTTATCGGGTAGTATAGCTATTGATATTTCAAATATACAAACTGAAATTTATGATTTAAGCGCATATGTTTATACGCTTAGTGGAGATCCTATTGATATTTCTGACTTAAGCGCTGTGGTTTATGACTTGAGTACAAATGTTTATATTGATATTAGCAATATACAAACTGATGTTTCTGACTTAAGCGCTGTAGT